>Ga0208220_1000010_pt1 | contig 79603 bp, 65 predicted proteins | sample NGESurdeep092012_9_FD_184484 | JGI IMG/M metagenome (GOLD analysis project Ga0208220, IMG submission 184484) | Arctic peat soil microbial communities from Barrow, Alaska - NGEE Surface sample F53-1 deep-092012 (SPAdes) | ecosystem: Environmental > Terrestrial > Soil > Wetlands > Peat ...
TCGGCCTTGCCGCTGAACCCTGCTTCAACCTATCGCACTCGCGAGCGACTTTCATGCGATTCCGCGGCCCGTAGGGCCATGCTTACTCCCTTGCGGTCGCGGCTCTGTTCGGTCCCATTGCGGGAGACGAGGTCAGATCGCTGTTGCGCTAGAGCGACGCCATCCATCGGCGGATGAGCGTCTTACTCGATTCATCCAGCTCGTCGTCGGCCAAGCGGACTTGGCGGCTATGAATTTCGAGCGACTTCTCCGGCTTGTCCTCGCGTTTATCGTCTCGCCAGGCGTTTAAACGGATGATGGGATCATGCGCGTCGTCGGCCGCCCGGACGATCCAATTGCCGCCAGTTCCGCTTTCGTGTTTTACAAATCGCTCGATGGCTTCACGCTTGGGCGTGTGTGCTTCCATGGCATCATCCTATCGCGCCGGGGCGCGACCGGCAATTATGGTCTCGGCAGCCACGCCGGCTTGGGCGGAGGAACGGGGCGCGTTCCGCTCAACTTGTTCCGATTCAGATTGAGTCCTTTTGCGACGTCGGCGCGGACCGGCCCGGGCCAGGGAATGTCGACGGGCGTATACATCACGATGTCCCCACCTCCGGATGCGGCGGCGGGCATGGCTTGAGCGGGCGCGGGAACCGCGTTGGAGTTCACCTCTATCTCCACGTGGGGCGTTACGCCATCGACGTTGAAGATAATGCCGGCGGGCGCGCAGGCGACGGACTCGGCCTCGATGGACATCCCGGCGGAAGGCACAAGTTGAATAAGCGCTCTGCCTCTTTCGCGACTGCTGGCGAGCCTGCGGAGGTAATGGTCGCGGCAGACTTCGAGTCCGAAGGTGATGCTGTCCATGGTGAAGATGCAGCCGCCCACCAGTTCGGACAACGGCTTGTTGCGGTCGCCGAGAGGGTTGTTGACGGGATCTTTCCGGCCGCCTTCGGGCGTGAGCGCGCGATCGTCGGCTCCAGCGATTCGCGCCTCTGGTTTTTTGGACTTGTACCAACCCCAATCGTCGACCGTCGGATGCTGAAAATCGACGTGGGAGGGAAATTCCTTGGCGATGAAAAAGTCCTGAAGCTCGTTGGTCTTGGGTCCACCTTTCTGCACAAGCGCGTAGTTCTCGAGCAGCATACCCTCGCTTTTTCCTTTGACCATCTTCTCGGTAGAAAACAGAGCGGAACCGTGGACAAACAGCCAATCCGCATATTGCGCCGTGCCCGTCTCGGCGCGCATCATCGACAGAATTTTCGCTACCCAGCCGATGTCGCGGTAGGCTCCATAAGGACCGCGAAAAAAGAATTCCGGAGCCATGAAAATCTTCAGCGTTTTGCGGTCTTCGTCGCCCGGGATATTATGGGCGAGCAGGTAGCCCTGATAGGTGGTCCGCGCGGCGGCAATGGCGGTGCTCAACAGCCTGACCCGGTTGCCGATATCGATGGTTTCGTCCTTTTGCCGCTGTGTGTCGCTAGGGGGCTTCTTGTTGGCGTCGTAATCTCCAGTTTTGATTCGATAGCCGATGCAAGCCGCTTTGAGGTAGCGGTGCTTGCACCAATTGTCGAGCTCGTGGAGCTTTTTCAGCACGATTTCCTGTAGTGCTTGCATCGCCTCCAGGCGGCCGGTTGAAGCGTCGCGATCGATCTTGTCGGCCGTCCAGGCGATAATGGCGTCCTTCAGCTCCATGAGGATATTCAGCCTGCCCATGTCGAGCACCTGATGATATTTCTTGATCAGATTGTCGATGCGGACCAGCTTCGGCTTGGTCGCTCTGATGGTCATCGACGATGAGCTCTGCCGCTGCCAATCGAGCCAGGTCGGGATGTTGTCGAACTTCATGGGACCGCCTTCGAACGAAAATTTGCCCACATAAATTGTACTGCTCGCCCGACCCGCGGGTTGCGTGGGCTGTGGCGGGCACCGCAAAGTGCTCAGCTAGCGGCTCCAGATGTCGAGTACGCCGGTGGAGGCGTGTTTATTGGCGTTGCCCTCGGGGAGGGCGATCTTGCCGTCCACCACGATGGGGCTATTCCAGTGGCCGCTACCGGTTTTGAGATCGGCGATTTGATTTCCTTTGACGGGATCGTAGACGCGCAGGCCGCCGTGGGGATTGTAGACATAGAGCAAGCCGCCGGCCACCACCGGGCTGGCGCCGCCGTTGCCGTTCTTCCACATGGCGACGAGCTTTCCGCTTTGGAGAGTCCAGGCGGCGGTACCGCCGTTATCGGCGGCGAACATCCAGGTCTCCGCGCCATCTCGCCACACCGCGGGGGCGGTAAACAAATCGACACCGGAGGGCGTGGATACGGTCTGCCGCTCATGGTCCATATGCGGAGCGACGCCGGCGATGGCCTGGATGCTAAGCAGCCGGATCAGCCCGTCCTTGCCGCCTTGCGCCAAATCGTCGCCGCCGAGCAGCACGGGCGAAGTTGAGCCGATGTCGAGATCGCGGTCGTTGAGCTCGGCGTTATTCGATGGAGTGTAGTTGCCGAGCATCCGGGTGGCGTTGGGATTGAGCTCGATGAGAGCGTCGCCCCAATTTGTCTTGCCGTCATAGGGGCCATTGCCGGTGGCCACGAAGATGTTGCCGGTTTCCGCGTCGATCACCGCTCCGGCGCGGCCCCAAATTGCGGACTGAGCATCCCGGCAGGAACTGGGCTCGATCAAGCCGACGCGGTCGCTGCAGAGCGAGTTCCACACGTGCAGCAGCTGGCCGCTCTGAGCGTCGAGAATGGCGACGTGGCCCTGATAGGGGGGATCATCGCCGATGTAGCCGGCGGTGACGGCGACGATGCGGCCGCGAAATTCCCTCAGCGGCGAATCCATCTTCTCACGCTTTGGAAGCAGCGTGATGGGGGTGGTCCACAACGCGCGCCCATCGGAAATGTCGAGCTTGCGGATGGCGCCATCGGGCGCGGCAGCGTAGATGTACCGGCGGTCGGGATCGGCCACGGGGGTGCTGTTAGTGATCTGGCGCGTGCCCGCCCAGGCGGCGTAGTTGGACGGCTTATACTCCCAAAGAACGACGCCCCGGCTGGCATCTACCGCGATGGTTTTCCCGTAAGTGGTGGTCACGAAAAACACGTCGTGGCTCGAGCCCTTTACGTTCACACCGTGCAGGTAAATGGCGGAGGCATCCACAGTCCCGTCGAGCGCGACCTGACGGCGGTTCAGCGCGGCGACGTTGGCGGCGGTGATGCCGGTGGGGACGGTCGGGGCGCTGGAGCCGGCCAAGTCCCAGCCGAATTGGGTCCAGTCCTTGTCGGCCGGTTCGCTTCCGGCCTTGTCCTTCGCAGTTTGAGCGGGCCCGGCCTGATCGCTCTCCGCCTGCTTCGCCATGATGTGCAAGGCTCCGATTTGCGTCAGCGTCAATAACGAAAGCAGCAATCGCCGCAAGAGAGTCGCACGGTCAGCCATAAGGCTTAATCATATCGTCGCCTTCGAAGCAAGTAGGCCTGGGGAAACCCCAAGAGCTGTGGGAAGGGAAAGGGAAGGGGCGAGGTGTGCGGGTTTCGGCTAGCGTCCACGAAAGGAGGAGCTGAGATGCGAGGAGAGGAGGCCCGGAGGATCGATTGTGGCTGTGCTGATCCCCACCCGGCGGCACATCTCCTTCGTGGTCCTGGCCGCGGCCCAATACCATGACGTCAGTTCCGCCGAAATTCAGCTGTGCGGGCATTCCAGTCGCGGTGTCGATTTAGCGGGACTAGTCACAGGTGCAAACGGTCCCGCGTAGAGCGGGTCAACCGGAGGATTCCTGCATCTTCTTACTTGCTGCCTCCTGCGCCCAAGGCTTCTTCAGCAGGTAGTCTCGATATGAACTTTGTGTAAGTTGTCGCGTCTGCAGTTCGATCTGAAAAACTCGTCCGTCATCCGGACGAAATCTGCCGGGGATGCCGATTTTATCCCGTAGAGGAATCAGTGCTGTGTATTTACCGCCGAACAGGCTAATGGCTAGGGCGGTCACGTCTGCTTCAAATATCGCTAACACATGGGCGTCGGGCACCGGAAAAACCGAAAAATCTCTGGCTCCCCTTGAATGAATGGCCAAACGAGGCCCGGATCCTCGATTTTATCGTTTTCAGAAATCATCGTTGTCCGTAATCTCTGACCACGTGCCGATCGTCCAAATGCCTCTCCGAGCACATAGAAGCCGGTCGCTAGTGCGAGCTTGCAAAAGAACCGCACTGCGTCGTATGGGTCGATATGCAGGGTCATTAGCACACTAGGGTTCTCGTGGATGACTGATCTCTCAGCAATCATTATTTCAATGCTCTCTTTGGTCACAACGTTGCCGAGTTCGTCCCTAAGCTTTTTCCCTACGGCCCCCACGGAGGCGAGCTTTCCTAGGAGAATGTTTTTCGCGTCCATCGGATCGCCTGAGATCCTAAGGCGCTCTTGAGTATCGGTTTTCACGACGTCAACAGAGGGCTCTAACTTGAGGAGCTTTTCACTCCCAGTCACCTCATATCGTAAAGGTCGATCCTCACCATCAATAATCATCGTGCCGCCGAAATCCAAGGTCGGCCTCCCCCGGTAAGACGGTATGTTAAGAAAGAACCTGTCGCTATTAACCGGAAACATGCGGATGAAAGGGCCGTCTACCCGATCTCCCAGTTGGCTGTTTGATTTTTCGCATACGCGGACCGTGAAGTTACTGAGACCTCCGAGGGCGCGAGGAATAATGTGCTCATCGCTGAAAGCGGTTGCTTCGTCGTGATTGTCATTGCAGTAGATGCAGTACACGCTAAAAAGTCCTGCAGGGACTTGTCTCTACCTTGGGGCTGCTTATTATATACGCGTAGGAGGCGCGACCCTGTAGCCTACAGTCTCGCAGGTTCAACTCCAAACACCAGGTTGTCATGCAAACTGAAAAAGCGAGTGCCCAATCATCAGCGCTACCGAACTGGCTTGACTGTATCCTGGCTCTTTGCGATTCGGAGGCAGTTTATGAATTCATCGCGCGGTGCGATCGGCAATGTGACAGCGTCCCCGGAGCTAGTTGAAATGGCTATGGCTTACTCGCGTAGCTGCGTTTTATGCGCGGCTGCCCGGCTTGGCATAGCGGATGCACTGGGCGATGAGGAGCGTTCCGTTGAAGAGCTTGCGGCGGCTTGTGACGCCGATGTCCAGGCTCTCTATCGGCTTCTCAGAACGCTTGCCAGTTTGGGTATTACAGCTGAATTATCTCCAGGCCGCTTTGTTCTGTCGCCTTTCGGTCAACCACTGCGCAAGGACGCTCCGAACTCGGCGTGGGCAGGCGTAGTTTTCTGGTCCGATCTTTTGGCCGATAGCTGGTCGCATCTCACCGAATGCGTACGGAGTGGAAGAACCGCGGCCCAGATCATGGAGAGCGAAGGGATTGCATCGCGTTGGTCCACCGCTCCTGACGCCGGAGCGATCTTCCGGGCAGTCATGGGAACGGGTTTAACAGAGAATTACATGCCCATTGTGAGGCAGTGGGATTTCGGCAGCCGAAAGATTGTGGCGGATCTGGGCGGCGGCGGCGGAGCACTGCTTGCGGCAATCCTGTCGAGTTATCCGCAAGTGAAGGGCATGTTGGTCGACCGGCCGGCATCTATCGAAGCGGCTAAATCCCGCTTCGAGACGAATGAATTCGGAAATAGATGCACGCTGATCGCAGCGGATCTGCTGAACGATGTTCCTTCAGGCGCCGATGTTTACCTTCTCAAACACGTCCTGCACGGGTGTAAGGATGCGGTTGCGCTCGATATACTTCGTAGATGCCGCGAGGCCATCCATACCGATGGATGTCTACTGGTTATCGAGTTTGTTTTGCCGGATGCGATCTCAGAGCCGGATGAGAAATTGCAGCAACGGCTTCTGAGCGACCTGAATATGCTTGCCGTCACGGGCGGCAAGGAACGCAGCGCGTCCCAGTGGTCCGTATTGCTTGAGGGTTCCGGCTTTAGGACAGGACGGATGGTCCCCGTGCCGGAGTTGGACGTTCACATTATCGAAGCATGGCCAATCTTAAAGGATTGAGCGCAGCCGCATGACGCGCCGGAATCTGTTGAAGCAATTGGCCGCCACTGTTCCGGCGCGCAACTCGCGATGGCAGCCCAGAGGGGCACAGAGACGGTTCCCAAGGCGCTTTTGCGACTGGCAACGGCAAGCGTGTTACGGCGGATGAATTGAAAGGGAACAGTAAGTGACATGAGCGACGTCTTCATCAGTTACTCGAAGGAGGATGGGGAGGCGGCGCGCCTGATCTCCGACAAACTCGGAGCCGCCGGTTTTTCAGTCTGGTGGGATCGCCGCATCATGCCCGGCAAAACGTGGGATGAGGCGATCGGCGCATCTCTCGATTCCGCGTCGTGCGTGGTGGTCCTCTGGTCCAAAATCTCGGTGCAATCGCGTTGGGTGCGGGAAGAGGCGGAACGCGGGGCGGATCGCGGGATTCTGGTACCGATCTTTATCGAAAAAGTAGAACCGCCGTTCGGCTTCGGACGCATCGAAGCCGGCGATCTTTCGGAGTGGCACGGCGAGGCTACCGATCCTGAGTTCGCGAAGATCTGCGAGGCGATCGGCACTTTTCTGAAAACCCCTAGAGACGCAGCGCCTAAGCCGCAAGCAGGGGCGGCGAGCGCGCCTCTCCAAAACACGGTCCCGCCGCCTTTGAACGCCGCGCCGCCCGCTAATCCGAATCCGCCGCCGACTATTCCGGTAGGCCAGTTCTTTCTCGGGCGCTGGCGAGTGGAGAGCTTCAACTCGGGATCGGACCTGATCTATCTTCCCGACGGCACCTTCAGCGGCGTCACAATGCAGAACATCGCGGGTTACAACAACCAACTAAATGTTTTCGGGCGCTGGAACATTCAGCTTCTTGGACCCGACATGTTCCGGCTGCAGCTTTGGTTTGCCAACATGACCACCTGGGGAGGTACGTTTCGGATTCTCGACGCGGACCATGTCCAGAATCTCGAATCGAACAACGTCGCTTCGCGGATGCGGTAGATTTCCAGTTTGTGAATGGGACTCTATCTATGAACTACTTCTTGGGATAATTGCCGTCGATAAATACCAGCTCTGAGCTATCCGGGACAGGCAGGCGCACGGTTACTCCGATGGACATCAGCTGACGCCCGGTTACGACTCGATCGGATGCACTGCGATCGTGGAATCGCAGCAGATACTTCCGATGCGGGAGGAGCCCTTGCAATTTAAACTTGTGCTCATCTTCGCCTTCGCTAGAACCACGAAACGCATAGACGACTCCGCGGCTACGCAGCGGATCGAAGAATTCAATGCCGTCCCAATGAATACCATCCGGGCGCGCCGAGATGTGGTAGATGTCCGCGTCCCGGATGAGCGGGCGCAGCTCCTTCTTATAAAGCTGTATCTCCTGTTTTGCCGCCGCATGCTCTTGCTCATTCCACGCATTCGTATCAAGCATGATGGTGAGCCATCCCAACATGCCGCTTCGCAGCATGTAGCGAAAGTTTTCGATTTTGGGTGTAGGCCATTTTTCCACGTACGACTCGAGCATGGCCGCCGGCAGCAGATGACTTGCGTCATAAAACGCGCGGCGATTGGAGAGCGGGTCGTAGGCGTCTGTGATGGAGAAGTAATCGCCGTGAGCGGCGCTGCCGAAATCGACCATACGGCCGCCATCGTTGCAGATTTCAAGCAGCAGGTTCGGATGCTGACGCCGGAGATTGGAGTAGATGCTGTAATATGCCCGGACGGCATGATAGCTGACGTCGGTTGAGTTAGAACTCTCGACGAAATAGGAGCCCTGGTCCTTGACGATGGACATGCGCGAGGGGTCCGGCGGGGCATGCGGATGGTCGCTGCGTACGCAGCCTTGCGCGATAAGATAGCCATCGTGCTCGAGCATATCGAGGTCGTATTGCTCAACGATCCGAAAAACCTCGCGCTCCGCATACGCCTGCGCCGCGGGGTCGCCGATGTCGATAGTCTGGCCCTTAAAGGCCTCCGGCTTCCAATCGGCAGGGAGGTCCGAGACGGTCCAATCATGCACTTTCGGATCGCGCAAATTGAGTGCTCCCGGCTCGGTATCGAGCGCGGCCTGAGTCCAGTCGGTCCAGATGCCGAATTTCAGGCTGTGTCGATGAGCATCGGCGGCTATGACAGCGAGGCCGCGAGGAAACTTTTTCGGGTCAGGGTACCAATCGCCAACACCGCGAAACCATCCGGCATCCATGTGAAACATCTCCAGACCAAGCTCGGCGGAATCGCGAATCATATGCTGGGCGAGCGCCTCATTCACCTGCATTCCGCTTCCCCAGCTATTGTTCACAAGCAGGGGATAGTCCGGATTTTGCCAAGCGCGGGGATTGCCGAGGGCCTGCCGCACCCAGGGCCGCAGCACATTGCCCAAAGCATCTACACCGCCGGTATAGGCTCCTACGAAGACGGTGGGCGTGTCGAAGGTTTCATGCGGTTTTAGACGGCTGCGAAAAGGGGCGGGATTCGGATTCAATCCAACGACGCCATGCAGGGAGGTTGCATCGCGATCAGCCGCCAATCGCGTTCGACCGCTGAATTCAACGCCGACATACCAGCCACTTCGCGAACCATCCGTCTTCTCGACGGCGAAGAAGGGAATCACCTCCCGCGGCTCGCCTTTTGCCGGATGAGCATAGGTGCTGGACGTACCGTTCCAGTGATAACCGACGGGCAAGGGGATCTGATGCGTTCCGACCGCCGACGGGGCACCGGCTCCCTTCTCGACGTAGAAATGTTCTAAGCGAACCACTGGGTCAATTGGAAAGAAGAATTGAAAACTATCCTGCAGGGGAATCCAAATCTCCGTTGCTTCCAGGTTTTGGATGTGGATGGCGTGTTCGACAGGGCCCGTGGATGCCGGAGCGCGCCACTCCCAGGTAAGCCGCAGTTTGGGCGAGGCGGAGTCATAGACGAAGGCTACGCGCCGACTGTCCGTCCGGCTCGCATCAGGATTGAATTTCCAGTGGACTTGTACAGGGCGACCTTCGATCACAACCGAATCAATCAACTTTTCCGGCGCATTGTTCCGCCAGCTCATCGAAGCACCGCTTCCGAGGTTCAAGAGCTGCGGATTACTGTCGCCGGCGCGAAATTGAAGGATGGTTTGCCGAGTTCGAAGGGCGGCGGCAGTCTGGCATGAGGCGCAATGAGGGGAAGCCACGAATACGGAAAGCGCCCACAAACAGCTGAACTTTTTGGACACACGAAGTCTCAGGCCACAGCACGGAGGCCGAGATATTTCACATATGGATCAAAATCCCTGTCGTTGTGCAGCAAGTCATACCCGCTTTCTATGCATTGGGTGGCGATCACCGAATCGATGGTCTTGCGAACGGTGACCCCGAACGTGCGGAGGATCCGAAAGTTTTTGGCTGCCTGGATCGCGACCTCTCGACCGCCCAAATCCACGACTTTCAAGGAAGTCAGCAGTTTTCTTACATGGTTAAAGTCTCGTTCCTCAGCGAAACCTTGCAGGACCTCTGTCAAGATCAGGTCACCGATTGCCAAGGGTTCGCTGCCAAGCAAGCTATCGAGCTTTTCCGTTTGCGGCGTTATTTTTCCTTTGAAGTAGCCAATCCACACGCTGGAATCGACGAGAATCAATTGTCGTTCCTCATCGAGTCGAGGTCGCCCTGCCAGCCCAGTTTGCCGCGCAGTCCCCGGATTTCCGCTTGTTTGCCGAGGCGCAGCACAGTCCGAAGGCCCAGTTCAACAGCCTCGCGCTTGGTCTTTAAGCCGGTCGCGCGGAGCGTGTCCCGCATTAGTTTGTCGTCGATTACAATATTGGTTCGCACGGTGTGTATCTCAGCAAGCGGTTATACACATCTTACCCCACCCGTGGACTCCCGGACCGTGATCGGCTGGCCGTCCGCGATCGTTTTAATGGATCTTTGATCTATCGCTTTAAAGGGTCTTCAACCCAGGGAGGGGTCGCTTCGACGAACGCGCCGAGGGTTGGATTCAATCGATCCAAAGCCTGCTTCATTTCCCAGGCGATTTTTCGGTACGAGAAGTGACCTTTCACCCCGCTGCGCAAACGCGAGATATATTCAAGCTCGGCGAAATCCATCTTGAACAGGAATCGCGACCGCGCGGCGAATGGCAGGAGATATTGCGCGGCGGGCTGCGGCAGTTTCCGCATTACGCTGTCCGCTTCGCCGAGCGCTTGAGAAAACTCTTCTTCGACGCCGCATTTCGCGACCACCTCGGGCGTTTCATAGCCCAGGCGGTTTGTATACTGCTGCCGCAGTTGCTGGCACCTGCGATGGCGGTGCAGATCGCGATAAGCGCCGATGTCCATGATGAAATCGAACACGAACGGAGCGCTGCGAAAGTGGCGCGGCAATTCGTCTCTGCGTCCGCGGCTGCCGAGCGCCACATCTAAAACCTCCCGCCGTTTCGATTCCGGCCAGGCGCAGGTTAGTTCATACAATTCGCGATAGGGCCGGTCAGTGACGGGATAGAGCAAGGTCGCGCAGATATCGGCAACCTGATCGGAGGGCGAGAGCAAGTCGACCGACTGCTCGCGGCATTCGCCGATTTCCGGTAGATGGTCGAGCGCCCATTCGCGGAGATCGGCTTGCAAGCGGCCCGCATATTCGTCCGGGTCCGCATGACGGGCAAGAGTCGGGGCGACGGCTTCCGGGGCGGCGTCCGCGCGCCACACACATTCGGCAGGGGAAGCACAAGCGCGCGCCAGTTCTTCGGCTAACTCGCGCGCCTCCTGAAACTCGGATGCTTTGAGCCGCCGTATCTGCTTTTCCAGGGTACGGATGCTGGTTACCTGACCAACTCCGGTGGGAACGCCAAATGGCAGAAGATAGCGCGCCACATCGAAAGCCCGAGCCGCGATATTGCGGCGGTACATCTCCGGCTTCATCTCGGCCGGCCGCGGCCACTGTTGCTCTAAGAAGCCGAAGGCGCGCTCCTGAACAGCACGATAGGCATTCACGAGACGCTTCGCCGCGTCCTGATAGATTTCGGATTCGGCGGCGGTTAATTCCGGAGGCACGATTACGCCGGAGGTTGAGAAATCCTGATAGCGCGAGCTGCGCGCCTGGCCGTCCCATAGCTGCTCGTCTTCAATCTCCGTCGCGGCGATCTCGGAAACGCCTTCGAAACAGACCGCGAGGTGTCCGAGATCGGCTATCGAGGCGTGACCGTATTGGAAATAGAAGCTCTCGAGAAACTTGGCTGAATCGTGCGTTCGCACCCATTCGACGGAATCCTTAATCGAATCCGGCGAGCGGCTATAACGCGCGAGCGCATAGGCGAGCTTCTCGGGCGGCATGGGCGCAACGGTGAGCACGCGGCGTTTGAAGGAATCTTGCACCGGGCTATGATAGCGGATTCGTCATGTTGATCAGAATTAAGAAGCTGCATCCCGATGCGCATCTTCCGGAATACGCACACGGGCCGATGGAAGACGCCGGATTGGATATTCGATGCATTGAAGGAGCCATTCTCGAACCAGGCGTCCCACGGGCGCTAGAGACGGGTCTCGCGCTCGAGATTCCGGCGGGATACGAAGTGCAGATCCGGCCTCGCAGCGGCTTGGCCCTAAAGCACGCGATTACGCTGCCGAATTCGCCGGCGACGATTGATCCGGGGTATCGCGGGGAATTGAAAATCATTTTGCTGAATCTCGGCAAGGCGGCGTATGAAGTTCACGCCGGGGATCGCATTGCGCAAATGGTGGTGGCGCGCTATGAGGCGGTCGAATGGCAGGAGGGCGATCTGGCGGAATCTGTACGGGGTATGGGCGGATTCGGCTCGTCGGGCCGCTAACTCTTACTGTTCACTTCAGAGGTTAGTTTGCTCGCGAGCGGCTGGGTTTGCCCGGCATATTTGTTCCCGACCTTTTTGTAATAGGGCACCGAAACGGGCGAGGAGAGCTGTTCAAACGTAAACGAGCAGATGCGCATGCCGGGATAAAGCGCGACCGGCATGATGCCCAAATTGCTCAGCTCAAGCGTGGCTTTGCCGCGCCAGCCCGGATCGAACAGGCCGGCAGTTCCATGCACGATGATTCCGATGCGTCCCAGGCTCGACCGCCCTTCGAGCCGGCCGAGAACGTCGTCGTCCAGCTCTAGTGTTTCTTCGGTGATTGCCAGCGCGAACTCGCGCGGCTGCAAAACGAAAGGCTCTTCCGGTTTCACGTGTATCGAGCGCATGATGTCCTGAATGGCGCTTTTCTCGCGAACATCAATGTAGGCGTGGCGGCTATGCTCGAACACGCTGAATTCCGAGCCGAGCCGGAAGTCGACAGAGCAGCTTCCAAACTGCTCCGGGGGAAGGGCGGGGGAGATCCGGATCTTGCCGAGCTCGAGGTAGCGGCGGATATCGACATCGGAGAGAACCATTGGGAATGGGCGGGCGTGAACAGCCATCCTAGCACGCGCGGGATGCTATATTGAGGGGATCGCGGCAAGCCAATAGCGCATTGAATGGGATATATTCCGCAGCGCTTTCTCGCATAGTGGGCGGCTAGCTCAGTTGGGAGAGCACCACGTTCGCAACGTGGGGGTCGTGGGTTCGAGCCCCATGCCGTCCACCAAAAAGTTTGTTCCCTCTTTCATTCAAATCGCGGGAACTTTTTACACTGTAGGCGCCTTCTAAATGAGCAGAACTGACTCCAAGCCGGCGGAGCGCAGATACCTGACAGCTCAAATTGAAGGGAGCTTCTATGCAGAACTATGCTTTGCCGTGGAGAAGGACTGTCTCTTTGGCTTTCGCGCTGGCGCTTGCCGGCGCAATGGAACCGATATTTGCCGCCGATATTCCGGTAAAGAAAGTAACGCTATACAAGCATGGAATCGGCTTTTTCGAGCGGGAGGGCAGCGTCGCGAGCGGCGACGAAGCACGCCTCGATTTCAAAGCCGGCGACATGAACGACATTTTGAAATCGCTGATTGTCAGCGACGGATCGGGCGGGCGTATCAGCGCCATCCGTTACGATTCGAACGAGACTTTGGAGCAGCAGCTTCAGAAATACCCGTTCAAGATTGGGGACCAGGAATTTCTCAGCGCTTTTCTCGACCGCATCAAAGGCTCTCGGGTCGAGCTTCGATCGGGCGATCGGGTTGTTACCGGCGCGATTCTGGGATCTCGCGCAATGGAGGCTGGAGCGGATTCGGATAAGCGGTTCATCCGCGAGCAGGTTACGCTGTTGCTCGATTCAGGCGACATGGCGAACTACGATCTCGCTGCGACGACGTCCATACGGCTGCTGGACGCTGGTTTGGAAAGCCAGTTGAAAGAGTATCTGCAGGCGGTCGCGCAGGCCAAATCCAGGGAGAAGCGTAGCATCTATATCGACTCTTCCGGGAGCGCCAGCCGTCACTTGCGCATCTCTTATATCAGTCCGACAGCGATCTGGAAATCGTCCTACCGGCTGTCGCTCCGGGACGCGGAATCCATGCTCGAAGGCTGGGCGATTGTCGATAATACCACCGATGAAGACTGGAACGGGGTACAACTTGCCGTGGTTTCCGGCCAGCCAATTTCCTTTATCAGCCCGCTCGATACGCCACGCTATGGGCGGCGTGAAATAGCGGAGCTGCCGGAAGATCAAGCAGCGGGTCCAGTGGTTTACGCGGGCAGCATGGAGGGGGTACCACCATCCCTTGTAGCGTCAAATGCTAAAATCGGAACTGGAAGCGGAAACGGCTACGGGGCCGGTAGCGGCGCTGGAAGGGGCGGTGGTGTATATAAGATGCCCCCCGGCGCAATGGGGGCCGTTACGCAAGCGGTTACGCTCGCAGATACCGCGCAGCTACAGGCTAACTCGGTAGAAGGCGCGACTGGGGCGACGCTCGGCGAACTGTTCGAATATCACTTCGCCGGTCCGGTCACGATCAAAAAGAATGAATCGGCCATGCTGCCGTTCCTGCAGGATAAGATTACTGCGCGAAAACTACTGATCTACACCGAACGCGATGGCGAGCATCCGGTCAATGCCGCGGAAATCAGCAACGATACATCGAAGACGCTCGACGGCGGACCGGTTACTGTCTTCGATGGCGGCGCCTATGCGGGAGAAGCGCTGTTTGAAACTCTGAAACTGGGCGATAAACGCCTGATCGGCTACGCGGTCGATTACGGCACGCGGATCACCACGGCCTTCGGCAGCGGTCACCGGACGATTCGCGAGATTCACGTGAAAGACGGTGTTTTGCAGCTTCAATATGGGGAGCGCCAGACCAGAACCTATACCATTCGGAACGTCGATCCCAAGCCAAAAATACTTATGCTGCAGCAGGAGGGCCGCAACGAATATTTCGTGCTGTCCCCTAATCCCACTGAGCGCACAGCGACAGCGTACCGCTTCGAAGTCAAGATGCCGCCAAACGGGTCGCAGCTTTTTAAAGTGGAAGAAGAGCGCATTTATGCAAATAGCACGGCCGTTCTCAGCGCCACGCCCGATTTTCTGCTGACGCTAGTCGAAAATAAAGAATTGACTGAGCACGGCCGCAAACAAATGCAAGCCGTTCTCGATTCGAAGCTGCGGCTCGCCGAAGACGAAAATAATCTTCAGCTTGCGACCGCGCAAACCGGCGAACTCAGCGAAGATCAGAGCCGTTTGCGCGCGGATATAGACAGCCTGAATCGCGTGAAGGGGCAGGAGGATGAGGTTCGGAAGTATTCGGGCGAACTGGCCGGTAATGAAGGTCAGCTTGACAAACTACGAGAGCAGCGGCGCGATTTAGAGCTGCGGAAAGCGAACCTCGAAGCCGAGGTGAAGCAGGAGATCGAAGCGCTCGATTTTTGAGCCGTGGTTCGGATTACGAAGCGGCGGCGGTTTTTCGGGCCTCCGGCTGTCTCAACAGCTCGAATTCAGGATTCATGGCGGGGGTTTCCTTGGGTCCGTTTAATCCGAGCGCCTGACGCAGACCGGCGGCGATATCGCGGCAGAGATCGGGACGGTCAAGCAAGGTCTGGCGCGCGTTCTCGCGGCCTTGCCCGATGCGTTCTCCCTTATAGCTGTGCCAGGACCCACTCTTTTCAATCAGAGAGTGCAGAACGCCCATATCGAGCACATCGCCCTCCCGCGAGATTCCTTTTCCGTAGAGGATGTCCAATTCGACTTCCCGAAACGGCGCGGCGACTTTGTTCTTTACGATCTTGATCTTGGTTCGATTTCCAACGACGACCTCGCCTTCCTTAATGGCCGTCATGCGCCGCACGTCGACACGGACGGAAGCGTAAAACTTCAACGCGCGGCCGCCGGTGGTGGTCTCCGGATTTCCAAACATGACGCCGATCTTCTCGCGGAGTTGGTTGATAAAGATGAGGCAGGTATTCGCCCGCGAAACACAGGCAGTGAGCTTGCGCAAGGCTTGCGACATCATGCGCGCTTGCAGCCCCATGTGGCTATCGCCCATTTCGCCCTCGATTTCGGCTTTGGGGGTGAGAGCCGCGACCGAATCGATGACAATCACATCAATTACTTGCGACATAACGAGGGCTTGCGCGATTTCGAGGGCCTGTTCTCCGTAATCGGGCTGCGAAACGATCAGGTTTTCGGTGTCGACGCCTAAGCGGGTGGCATAGGTGGGGTCGAGGGCGTGCTCGGCGTCGATGAAAGCGGCGCATCCACCGGCACGCTGGGCTTCGGCGATGACGTGCAGCGCGAGGGTGGTCTTACCGGAAGACTCAGGACCGAAGATCTCGACGACGCGTCCGCGAGGAAAGCCGCCCGCTCCGAGCGCATTGTCGATACCGATCGATCCGGTGGTGATCACTTCGACCGACAGCGCGGCGCGCGAGCCCAGCATCATCACCGAACCCTTTCCGAATTGCTTGTCCATTTGCGCCAACGCGGCTAGAATCTGTTTGTGGCGGTCATCCATCGCGGCTTCCTCCCCTTCGCAACCAGAGAGTCGGCGCTCGCCCGGCGTGTTCTCCGGAGAAGCGTTAAGGAAAAGCCTGAAAAGCGCGCTTGTCGCCACCTGCTAATGAGCTATTTTGCTTTTTCATCGCTGTTTCTGCTGTTGGCGAGCGCGGGATCTACTCCCCGGCAGGACGGCGCCTGGAAGCGCTATCAAAACCCGCAATGGGGTTATTGCGTCAGCTATCCGTCCCGGTGGCTGAAGGGTGACGCGTTCGACGGAGCGGGGATTGTCGTCAAGGCCGGCATCAGGAGGCGATCGAGGGCGGTAGGGGAGATCGATATAGGCGCTCTTTCGAACGCGGCAGGCCACCCGGCTACATTGACTCTGGTGCAAGACCTCGAAGGACATTTGGACGGGCTGAAAAAGTTTGAGCGCGCGGAGCAAATCGAGGTACTCGAAAAACGCGAGATGCAGCTTGTCGGCAGCTCAGCGCTATTTACGAAAGATCGCTATTACGACCCGCAGGATCGCGCCAAATGGGTGGACGAGATTGTTTTCGCCAACCGGAACGGGGCTCTGTACCGGTTAGAACTCGAATGCCGCGCCGACCAGCTCGCGCGGTTCGAGCCGGTCTTCACGCGCTTCGTCAGCAGCTTCCAATTCGATTGCAGCGGAGGGCGCTGAAGCGCCCTCCGCGGTCAGAAGGTCAGCTTCGCGCCGAGCTGAATGGCGCGGCCGCCGCCGGTGCCATTGACGCCCGTGCCGCTGCCGAGCGTGCCGGTGACATCGCCGAAGCTGGAGCTGGTGATCGAAGCGCCGGGATTGCCGAACTCCGGAGTATTTGTGAAGTTGAACGTCTCGCAACGCAGCTCAAACTGCCAACGTTCTGTGATTTTGAAATCCTTAAAGAGCGACAGATTGAGAGAGAACAGACCGGGACCGCTGAAAATATTCCGGCCGGAAGTGCCGTAGCGCGCTCCTGAGGGCTGCGCGAAACTGGACGTGCTGAACCAGGGGTTGCCGGTGTTGATACCGCCAAGGATCTGCACGGGAGCAACCTGATCGGCGGTTTGACCGATATTCGCTCCGGGCAGGTTCAGTTGGCCGCCGTTGGCGGTTATGGTGAGCGGCGTTCCACTATAGGCGCTGACGACACCGGAAAGCTCCCAGCCGCCGAGCATGCTCGAAACTACTCCGGAACTCATCCAACGCCGGCCTCTCCCCCAGGGCAATTGATAGACGAAGCTCTGGACGTAGGTGAGAGTGCGGTCAAAATCGGTTCGGGCATAATTGCGCTCGAAATCGACGTAAAAATCATAAGCGCCGTCGTCGCCGGTTTGATAATTCATCCCTTTACCCCAGGTGAAGGCGGTTGTGATCAGCAGGCCATTGCTGAATTGGCGATTCAGCTTCACTTGGAGCGCGTTATAGCTGGATGAGAAGCCTTGCCAGAATTCGGTTGCGGACGCGGTACGCGGATATTCGGGCTGGCCTAACGTGCCGGCGCCGATCACCACGCCCGCATTGAGGTTGTATTGTCCGGGTATGCGCACGCCGTGATTGCCGACGTAAGTAGTATCCAAATTGAACTTCCAAGGAAGCGCCTGTTGGATGGCAAAGTTCCAGGATTCGACATACGGATTCAAATAATCCCGGGGCACCACGAAGAAGTTCTGGGCTGCGAGACTGCCGGTAACGGGAATGATTCCATTAGAGGGGATGGCCACCGGCACAGGCGCGGGGAAGCCGGCTTGGAAGGTTGCGGGCGTTACACCATCGGCCAGCACAGCCGGTCCGTAGCCGGCGCCGACCGGATTATAAGCATTGTTAGCTCTGACGGGGTAGTTGTAGGCGTAAGTATTGTCGGGGAACGGCGTATAGCTGATGCCAAAGCCAGCGCGGATGACGGTGGAATCTGTGAGGCGGTAGGCGAGGCCGGCGCGCGGAGCGAAGTAGCGATAACGCGTTTTCATGCCGAGGTTACGGGGATTGCCGCCGACGCCGGCGACCACCAGCGTATTATTGGCGGGATCGTAGTTGGAGAAGCCGCCGGGAAACTCCGGCGTGCCGGGCGGGTAAAGTTCCCAGCGCAGGCCCAGATCGACGGTCAATTTGGGGGTGACTTGCCATTTGTCGCCGCCGTAGGCGAAAAACCACCAATCCCGGTAAGCCGGGAAGTAGGTGTTCACGTCGCGTCCCACCTGGCTGGGAACATCGAGAAGGAAGCTGGCGAGGTCGTTGCCGATGCCGGTTTTGGCGCCGGGAATCGAGGTTTGATTTGTGTTGAAGGTATAGACGCCGCGCGGGCCGAAGGTTTGGTCCTGCAGTAAGTCGTCGCGGACGCGGCGCAAATCGACGCCCCATTTGAAGGTATGATTTCCGACGATTTTCGTCCAGCCGTTGACCGTATCGATGTTGGCTTCGGCGCGAACCCAGGGCACGCTCGCGGAATATCCGATCAAGGGATTGGAATAACCGCCGTTGATGGTGATCTGCGCCTGTCCGCTGGTGAATTGGCTGATATTGACGCCGGGAATGCCGATCTTGGTGGCATCCGCCGAGCCGTAATCGGCAGGCGTAGCGGAGCTATGGTAATAGGCGACGCCGAAGCGGATTTCGGTGAGGAAAGTGGGCGAGAACACGTGGTCATAATTGAGGCCGCTGCTATATGTTTTCTGAGTGCCAGTACCCTGAAACGCGCCGTTTGCGTCACCGCCGCCCTCCGGTCCGAAGATGGGCGCCTGAGAGATGATGGGCCAGGAGAAACTCATGCGGCCGCTCAGACGATTCTTATCGTTCATGTCGTAGTCCATCTTGGTATCGAAAGAAGTGGTGGTTTTAGTAAAAGGAGGCGCGCCGTAGAAATTGTTACTGGGATTGCCCTCGTTGAAGCGCTCATTGGGCGCCGGCAGCAGGTTGAGAATGGCCGTCGAAACCGGATTGATCATGTTGGTGGGAATCCGGTTGCCGGCGAAGGGAGCGCGGCCAACGCCGGTGGTTGGATTGCTGCCTGGGGTGAACGGGTTGTAGATGGTTGTCGAGAAAACGCCCAAGTTGCCGGTCCGGGTGGTCAGCGACGGAATGGTCTCCTGCGTCGAGGTTGCTTCATGGTCATTGACGCGGAGAACGTCGGCGAAAAAGAACAGCTTGTTATGGATGATGGGTCCGCCGACGTCGCCACCGAAGTAGTTATAGGCGATGTGACCGATGGTCGGGTTGAAAAAGGAGCGGGCATCCAAATCGCTGTTCTGGAGAAACTCGTAAGCCGCGCCGTGGAAGCTGTTGGAGCCGGACTTGAGAATGACGTTCGCAACGCCGCCCGAGGCGCGTCCCAGCTCGGGATCGTAGTTACTGGTTGAGACGTCTACGGTTTGGATGGCTTCAATGGGCGGGATGAGGATTTGGAGAAGACCGGTGCGCTCGTCGTCGTCAATGCCTTCAATTTGATATTCGTTGCCCATGCGTATCTGGCCGTTGACTTCGGTCTGTAGTGAACTTGAGGCGTTGAAGAACTGCGAATGCTGGAAAGTGGCAGGCGTAGTTCCAGGGACCAAGTTGAGCAGACTTTGGAAATTGCGATTGTCGCTGAGCGGCAGTTGGGCGGTCTGAATGGTCGAGATAGTGACCGTTGTATCGGCGCGATCGGTCTGCAGAGGAGGCGCGGCGGCGGTTACTTCAATCGACTGACTGATGTTGCCGGGCTGCAATTGCACGTCTACGCGGGCGCTGGTATTCACGTCCACCCGGATGCTTTCCCGGATCTCCTTTTTGAAGCCAGGGGCTTCGACGGTTACGGTGTAGCCGCCTTCGGGAATATCGGGAAAGGTGTAGTTTCCGCTGGTGTTGGTGTCAGCCGAACGCGAGACGCTGGTATTCACTTCGGTTAGCGTCACCTTGGCATTCGCAACGACCGCGCCGGATGCATCCGTCACCGTTCCGAGCACGCTGCCGGTTACCGCTTGCGCGTATGCGCAAGTCTGATAGAGAGAGCCGACCGCCCACAAGGCGATCATCCAACTTAGATGTTTCATCGACTAAACCTCTTGAGTTTTCGCCTGAGCGGAGCTGACCGGTAAAGGCCGGGATACTCAAGCGAGCAGTGCGTTTAGGCGATTATATAAAAAAATGCAGCTTTGTAACAGGAAATCTTTATTGTTAAGAGATTAAGCCGGCGTGTTGCCGCGATTACTGTTTCCCGGTTTGCGATAAGGCGATTCCCAGGTTGTAACGCGCGTCCGCATAATCCGGCCTGATGCGCAGCGCCGCTTGGAAATGCGCGATGGCCTCGGGCAATTGTCCGGGGATCTGCGACAAAACTACGCCCAGATTGTTGTGAGCGTCGGCGAAATTCGGTTTGATGCGCAGCGCCGCTTCAAATTGGGTAATCGCTTCGGGCAATCGGTCCGTTTTTGCCAGGGCGACTCCCTGGTTGAAGTGCGTCCGCGCCAAGGCGAGTGACAGATTGTCGCGCGCGTCCGGGTAGTCGGGTTTGATCCTGAGCGCGGCTTGGTATTCGGAGATAGCTTCGGGCAGATGCCCGGGAAGCTTCGATAGCGTGTTCCCCAGATTGTTGTGGGTTATCACGGAATCGGGCGCAATGCGCAAAGCCGCGCGATATTCCGAGAGCGCTTCGGTGGAACGCTCCGGAATTTTCGAGAGGGCGGTTCCCAGATCGGTGCGGGCTTCGGCGGAATCCGGTCTCAGGCGCACGGCCGTTTCCAAATGGGCGATGGCCTCAGGCAATCGATCCGGAGCATCCATCAGATAAGTTCCGAGATTATGCTCCGCGAGGTAGTTTCCCTTAGTTACGTTGAGAGCATGCTGAAACAAAGACTCGCTGTTGCGCCAATACTCAATTTGAGCGTAGGCGATCGCGGCGCAAGCGATCAACGCCGCGGCGGACAATGCGGCGATGGCGGGTTTGGTCCGTGGCCATTTGCGCAGAACGTCGGCGGCGTCCCACGCCAGCATAATCAATAATCCGGTCATGGGGATGTACATGTGGCGGTCGGCGCGAGCCTGCGCTCCCACCTGCACCAACCCGATCACCGGGATTAAGACGCCGAGATACCAAAACCATCCGACGGCCAGATAGGGATAAGCGCGAAACCAGCGTAGAACGGCGGCTGTGACCCCTACGAGGGCGATTGCGGCAAGTGCAATTTGCCACGCTGGGATGGCCGCGGGATACGGATAAAACACTGCCAGACGCGTGGGCCAAACTGTCTTGCCGATATAGATGACATAGCAGACGAGAGCGTTTTCGGCGCGTAGCTCGATGGGAAGCGCCTTAACCGCTCCAGCCTGCCGCTGAACCAGATAGGCGATTGTGGCTGCGGCGGCTGAGGCTGCAAAGAACGGAAGTTTCTCCCAAAGAGCTTTGCTCCAGCTAATCCGGGCGACGACGGGCTTTGCGCCAGCCATAGAAGCCAAGATGCTACGCGCCGCAAGGGCCAAATATCCAACAACAGCAGCACAAACGGCAGGGTGACGAGCATCGGCTTGGCCATCAGGCCGAGGCAAAAGGCAAAAAACGCGAGCAGATAATAGCGTGAGGCGGCGCGCCGGACGTAAAGCGCGTAGGCCCACAGCGCGAGAAACCAGAAGACCGCGCTGAGAACGTCCTTCCTTTCGGCTATCCAAGCGACGGATTCGACATGCAGCGGGTGGAGCGCGAACGCGAGAGCTACAAATGCGCTGGGCCAGCGCGCGCCGGTCGCGCAAATCAGAAAGGCGAACAGCAGCAATGCAGCGGCCGCGTGCAGCAGCACGTTGGTAAGGTGACGCCAGCCGCTGTCGATTCCGAAAAGCTGGGAATCGAGCATGTGCGAAAGCCGTGTTAGAGGAAACCAGTTTGCGGCATCGGCTGAAGTGAAGGCCCAACGAACGCCCTCCGGCGTAATTCCAGCGCGCACGCGCGAGTTATTGACGACGTAGTCGGGGTCGTCGAAATTGACAAACTCAAAATCCCGCGTCTGACCATATACGGCGAAAGTCGCGAGGAACAGAGCCAGGCAGATCCAGAGATTCGGGAGAGAAGAAGAGCGGGGGAGTTCCGGCGTATTCCTGCGAGTTGGAAGCGGTTTCTTCAGGTTACATTATGATCGTAGTGCACCTTCTTTCAATGGGCCCGATCAATGCCGCCGATAAATAGATTAAGAACAGCATCGATCGCGCATCTCCCGATAAATCACCCTGCATGCTGAGAGACCTGGCCCCGTTACTCCTGTCGGCCGCGACATTGACGCTCATTTCCGCTTCGGCGACTGCGGGGATTTTGCCGGTGGGTACGCGCATTGAGGCGCGGCTGTCTGTGGCGACCGGATCCCGCATCTCCCATCCAGGCGATCGTATCGAAGCGACGGTAATCGCACCGGTATTCGAGCAGGAACGGTTGCTCCTGCCGCAAGGAACGACGATCTCGGGAACCGTCGAAAGAGTGGAGCGTTTGGGATTAGGACTGAAGCACCTCACTTCCGGTATCGAATACCGCTTCGACACCGTGCAATTGCCGCATGAAGCGGCCATTCCAGTTGAGACGCGCGTGGTCCAGGTGGAAACAGCGAAGGAACGAGTAAACGCGCAAGGAATGATAGGCGGGATCTATCCGACGGCGAATTTGTCGTCAGGCGCCGCGTTTTACGTAATCCCGTTATTGTGCGTCGATCCGGCGCTTGGAGCGCCCATGTTAGGGATCAAGTATCTGATCGCGCGTTCTCCGGATCCCGAGATCTACTTCCCCGCCGGCACCGAAATTATTCTCGAACTTACCGCTAACGCCGATATTCCCGGCCCGGTCGCTCCAGCAGAGGATATTGCGCCGCTTTCGTCAGCGGAGCTGGCCGATGTACACCGAATACTTGAAAGCCTTCCCGAGCAGCGGACCGACAGTGGACGCAATCATCCGTCCGATCTGATCAACATTACGTTTGTAGGAAGCCGGGAGTCGATCAATCGGGCATTCCAGGCAGCAGGGTGGTTCGGCGCACAACGGAGCTCGATGACATCGATCTACCGCATGTATCACTGCATGGTGCAGCGTATCGGCTACCGCATGGCTCCTATGGGGGCGTTGACGTTGAACGGCAGGACTACCGATGCCGAGTATCAGAAAAGCCTCGACACTTTTTCCAAACGCCACCACGTGCGCTTATGGAAACAAAGGCAGGAAAACATTTGGTTGAGCGCGGCAACCGAGGACGTGGGTTATGAGTTTAGAAGAATGCACGTGACGCATGCTACCGATCCGCTCATCGACAACGAACGGACCAAGGTGTTAAACGACCTGGCTTTCACAGGGTGCGTGGATGCCGCGAGCCTGATGACGCGCGATTCCTCCGACGGCGCTGAGCAGAGGAGTTACATCAGGACCGATGGGAAAGTCGCAGTTATTCGGATGAATGACTGCCAAACCCCACGAACCATGCCGGTTGCGTCGGCTAGACCCGGCGCACGCGGGCGATCCGTTCAAATCCTGGTAGCGGTGGGAGACGACCTGGTTCGGACGAATCCGATCTCTCTCGCTTACAACACGGTGAAGGCGTTCTGGGTAAAACGAGATTCCCAGACGAACGGGCCCATGTCCGCATCCAGCAAGAACGGGCGGCAGACAGAATCGTTAATAACCGGCGCCCAATCGGCGTGGATTCGTCCGAGCGTTCTGGATGCGACGGCTGCGACGAACGATCCGCATCCATGAACCCACGCGGATGCGGTTAAACGGCGTGACGCCGCGTTTTTCCGAGCAGATGGCGAGCTTTGGAAATGGCCTGAGATTCGGCCTCTTCCAGCGTGAGCGCGGAGAAGCGCGCGAGACATGCGCCGGGCGAAACGTTATCGGCCTGGCAGACATATTTTTCGCCCACGCGGTAGCTGGTGAGTCTTACCGGCCAGCCATTCAACTCGATCCGGCGTTCCTGAAATTGATTGGAATTTGCAGCGGCTGCCATGGCTATGCTCCGACGGACTTCGCCGCGCCGCGCTCGATGGGAGCGCCCACCAAGTTGCCCCATTCGGTCCAGGAGCCGTCGTAGTTGACTACATTCGGCAGGCCGAGCAGATATTTCAGCGCGAACCAGGTATGGCTGGAACGCTCCCCAATGCGGCAATAGGCGATGGTGGGACGCGACTCATCCACTCCTTCCGCGGCATACAAGGCCTTCAGATCGTCGAAGGATTTGAATGTGCCGTCTTCATTGCAGACTTTGCCCCAGGGAATATTTCTCGCGCCGGGTATGTGTCCACCGCGCTGACAGGTTTCGGGCAAGCCTGGAGGGGCTAGAATCTCGCCGCTGAATTCCTGCGGGCTGCGCACATCGACGAGCGAAGCCGAGTGGGAACCGACGGCCTTCTGAACCTCCGGCAGAAAGGCGCGCAGCGACAGATCCGGTTCCTTGGCATGGTACTGGGTGGGAGTAATCGAGGGCGCGTCTTCGGTTAGCTCCCGGCCTTCGGCAATCCACTTCTTACGGCCGCCGTTCAGAAATCTGACATCTTTATGGCCGTAGACTTTCAGTTGCCAGAACGCCCATGCCGCAAACCAGTTATTGCTATCGCCGTAGAGCACGATGGTGGTTTCTGGCTTGACTCCGGATTTCGACAGGAGAGCCTCTAATTGCTCCTTGGAAAGAATGTCGCGGCGCAGCGTATCGGATAGCTGCGCGTTCCAAGCCCAGGCGATTGCTCCCCGGATGTGGCCAAGATCATAGGCGGCGGTATCGACGTCCACCTCGACCATGCGGAGAGAGGGATCGGAGAGTTTGCCGGCAAGCCAGCCGGTATCGACTAGAACTTCAGGATGAGCATACTGAGCCATAAATTTACCTTATCATAGCAATCTCTATAGGGAAAGCGGTGTCGGTGAGAGCGGGGATAGGCCGCTCGTTGATGCATCGCGGTTGCTCTGCCTTTTATTCCGGCGCGGCGGGTTTGATCTCGACGTAATCGAGAGCGGCGGCGTCGCCACTATCGGGCATGCCGGTGATGCGGATTTCATCATTGGGCCGCAGGGCGATGCCCGTGATTTGCTCGCGCGTAGAGGTATCGCCATTGGGAATGCGCGACGGCAGATCCGCATCGGCGGACCAGGTTTGAACGAGCTGATTTCCCACGAAGAGCTGGAAGCGCGCCACGCCGGTATTTTCATCGAAGTATTGGACATCGATTTCGCGCCAACCCGGAGGGCCTTTGTAGACGAAAGAGGCGCTGCAGTTTTTGTTCGAGAGAGGACAGACGACGGCCTTTCCGCCCGAAGCGTCTTCCCAGGGCGAGACATCGGCGACTGTGTAGCCGTTAAGGCGCATGGACTCGGCTTCGATGCGGTTGGGGAAATTGCCGGCACGGCGTTGCCGGTCGGGGACGCCCGATTCCTTAAGAAACCAACTGCAGATGGCGTCGCGCCACACAATGGCATGGCCAGCCTGATATTCGAGTTTGCCGAGGACCGCACGATAGCGTTGGTCGTCGATGCGGCCTCGGAGAGTCTTCCACCATAGCGGGAATTGTTGGGCCTCGGCGGCAGCCTGGTAATGCGAATCGTAGACGTACTGAATTACCGTTTTCCCGGAGTGAAGCACGTAGGTGTATGGCACGTGGTGCATGAACAGGAGAAGACTATCGGGACAGGTGGAGAGAGATTCGTAAATGCGAGCTACTTCGGGTGGGTATTGACCGATGTATCCGGTGCCGGTCGAGACGGTGCGATCCATGCCAATGCCGCTGTGGTCCGCGCGAATCCACTGGCCCCAGCCGTTGCGCTCCGCGGATTCGATATTGGGTCCGTAATGGCCGTGCAAAATATCGGTGAGCGTGCCCAGCCCGAGTGGGCCCGTGTAGCCCTCATAGACGCGCCAGGATTCCAGTTCGAGATTGGCGATGGTATCGACGACGCGGGCATCGTTGCCGAAGGTCATGCGGACCCACTCTTCGGCGATTTGTCTGGAAGACAGGTCGGGATTCCAGGCGAGCCGACCGAATCCATACAGGTTGGCGACAGCGAGATCGTTTCCGAGCCAATTCAGATCGCGGCCTACATTGGCTACGCCGACGAAGCCGCCGACTGCGCGATGAAAGGTTTTGCCTGCGACGATGGCTTTGACCGGAGTGTCGCGGCCGCCGACGCGCAGGTTGAAGTCGAGAATCTGCTTCCACATCGGCACGAGAAAGCAGAGGTGCCTCTGCTGGCCGGTATACTCCTGCGTGATTTGCAGTTCGAGAGTCTCGTTGGTTTTCTTAAGACCGGCGATCAACGGCGAGACCGGCTCACGAACCTGGAAATCGATGGGGCCATATTTGATCTGGACGGCTGCGTTCGCATCGAATCGGCCATCGAGATCGTGAAAATTGTCGTAGGCGGCAAGAGCGCGGTCGTTTTTGAGATTGCGCCAATCGAGGTGATGATTGTAAACGAAGCCGCGATAAATCAGGATGCCGCCGTGAGGCTGCAAAGCGCGGGCGAGCAGGTTGGCGGCGTCGGCGTGGGTGCGGCCGTAGGTGGAGGGACCGACGCGGCCTTCGGAATCGGCTTTCAGAACAAAGCCGCCGAAATCGGGAATGAGACGGTAGACTTCATCGGCTTTGGTTTTCCACCAGGCGGCGACGCGGGGATCGAGCGGATCGAAGGTGTCTAATCCGCCGATGGTTTTCGGGCTGCTGAAATCGACCGCGAGGGACAGAGCCACGCCCCAGGGACGAAACGCGTCGGCGATGCGCGCGATTTGCGGCAGAAATTCGGGCGTGAGGAGGCGCGGATCGCCATTGACATTATTGACCGTGCAGCCGTTAATTCCGATGGAGGCGAGCAGACGCGCGTAATCGGCGGCGCGAGAGAGATCGGCGACAACCGCATCGTTATCGAAGAAGATGGAGCGTCCCGCGTAACCACGCTCAATGGAGCCATTGAGGTTGTCCCATTGGTTTACCCAACGGATGGGCGCGTAGGGATTGCTTTTTTTATCGATCTGGTCGATGCGCTGGTGAAGCGCCATGCGGCGGAGCAGCGCGAACGCGCCATACAGCACGCCGCGATCGTTGGGAGAAGTTATCAGGAGAACGCTACGGCCATGGAGGACGGCGGTTTTTAACCAGTAGCCGTCGGGCGCGAGATCGTCGGGCAAGGGAACGGTGGGAAGCGTTTTCTTTAAGGAATCGAGCGTGCCGAGCAGGAGCATGTCTTCCGGGACCGGCGCATCGCTTGTGCGGAGAGTTCGGCCCAGGAAACCTCGCACTCCGCGAACGATCTCATCGCGGGCGGAATGAATGGCAGGCGAAACTCCCAGAGAAACAATGGTGGCCGGAAAACGGTCATAGGAGGCGGTCAATACGGGCTCGGCAATGGGTTGATAGCGCAGCCACGCATCATATCCGGTTTCAGCGGTGGAGGGAGCGGGCGCGAGGAACACAATCGCGCATAGAAGCGCCGATGCCCGAAGAGGGGTCATTCAAGGATTCATTCAGGATTTCGACTGGGATTCGATTGCATCGAACTGACGCAGATGGTTGAGATCGTGACCGGCCATGGTATCGACCAGGCTTTGAAAAGTCAGCTCGCCGCGCTCGGGATGGGTGGCGTGCTTTGCAAAATCATTTGGTGGGAGCGCGTGAAGCAGAGCCAGATTCCAGCGGCGTACCGCGGAGAAGGCATCGAGCGCCGTGCGGGCATCGAGTGACTCATAGGGTCGCGCCCAAGCCTCCTGATCGAAGGTTTGAATAAGGTGATGCGGCTCGGCCAAAACCTGGCGCAGGCGAAATGAGAATGCCAGCTCCGCATCGGCTAAATGGGCGAAGAGCGAGCGAGCGGACCATTTTCCGGAAGCATAACTGTGCTCCAATCCTTCCGGTCCGAGGCGTTTGAAGTGGGCTTCGAGAGCTTGCGGAGTTTTCGCGATTACCTCCAGTGGATTGCGATTGCCTAACTGGGTTGCGTAAGGGTTCACGAATTGATTGTACGTTGAAAGTTGCGGAGGCCGCTTGCTGACGCGCGCGGTTCTGTTTGGCTGTTTTGTCGCGTGGCGGGACTATTGGGCGGGCTGCCAGACGCGGACCCAATCGACGAGCATTTCCTGAGGGAATCGGGTAGTGGCATCGGGATTGCCGGGCCAGCCTCCTCCAATGGCCAAGTTCAACAGCAGGAAAAAGGGACGATCGTATACCCAGACCGTTCCTTTCGGGAGAGACGCCGGGGTGACGGTTGCATAGGAGTGGCCGTCGAGAAAGAATTGGATGGAATCGGGCGACCACTCGACCGCGTAAGTGTGGAAGCGGTCGCTCAGCGGCTTTCGATTCGGAAGTGAATCCTGCGCGCTGATGCCATGAGCGCCTGAGTAGCCGGGTCCATGGACGGTGCCGTGGACGATGGACGGCTCTCTGCCGATATTCTCCATGATGTCGATTTCGCCCGAGCTGGGCCAACCCCCGGCGGGGATATTATCGCCGAGCATCCAGAAGGCGGGCCACATGCCCTGGCCGCGCGGAATCCTGATTCGCGCTTCAATCCTGCCGTATTTGACGGCGAATTTAGCTTGCGTCTTGATGCGCGCGGAGGTGAAGCCTGAATCCGTTTTGATGGCGCGGATGACCAGATGGCCGTGACCGTCCTCGAACACATTTTCCGGGCTTTTCGTATAGGTCTCACGCTCGCCGTTCCCCCAGCCGCCGGCTCCGAGATCGTAGGTCCATTTCGAGGGATCGGGCTGAGTGTTTCGCGGGCCATTGAATTCGTCGCTCCAGAGGAGCTTCCGGGGCGGGGCGGCGAGAAGCGGGAGAGCGGCGACGAATAGAGCGAGAAATGCAATTCGCATTTCAGCCCTTCGGCGGGACTATCGGCTCGACGACCACGGCGGTTCCGTAAGCCAGGACTTCAGTAACGCCATCCATTACCTCATTCGCGTCATAGCGCATGCCGATGATCGCATTTGCGCCCATTTGAGCGGCGTGATTGAGCATGAGCTCGAAAGCTTCGGTACGGGCTTTCTCGCAGAGCTGCGTGAAGGCAGTGATATTGCCGCCGACCAGGGTGTGCAGAGATCCGGCAATGGAGCCGAGAATGGAGCGGGAGCGGACGGTGATGCCGCGGACGATGCCGATGTTCCGCTTGATTTGGAAGCCGTCCAGCTGGAACGCCGTGGTGACCATATATTCGAGAACGAAGCCTTCGTTAGACACAGATGCTACCTCAATTATGGATCGGCAAGTTGGCCGGAAATGTGAGGGATGGAAAGCGCTGCCTTATTTGAGCGCCTGGAGGACGGCGTGCAATCTGATATGTTCAATTTGTAACCCTGTTTGTATTACCCTAATGCGCCGGAACCTGGCTCTTATTCTTGCGCTTATTGCTGCCGCCCCGGTCGGTCTTCTGGGCATTGGCTCGCTTGTTCACTCTGTCCCGAAGTTTTTCGATCCCTGTCTCCAATGGGGCTCCGTACAACAGCGAGTAGTCAGCAATTCAAGTTACGCGAAAGGAAACTTGTCGTCCGCTCTCGTAAGAGAACCGGGTCCGTGCACGCAGCGTATCTCAGCAACAACTGAGACAAAGGCAGAAGCCTTGATGCGGCTAATTTTAGTTTCGGGCGGCCTCGATGCAGCAGGCACGCTTGGAATTCTAGGCGCACTCGGTTCACTGCCGCTTCTCACCGTCTCCGGTGCAGTTATTCTGTTCCTGGAATCACTTGCACTGATCTTCAGTTTCGCGCCGCTCACAATAGCGTCAGCTATGCTCCTGCTGATAGCCGCCTGGAAAATCCATTTAGAAAACGGAATAGATCTCTCTCCTCGGGATAACCGGCCTTAATCTCGATCGGCAAGTTGGCCGGAAATGTGAGGGATGGAAAGCGCTGCCTTATTTGAGCGCCTGGAGGACGGCATGCACCTGAGGAGCGGGAGCGTGGCCGCGCAGAGCGAGCTGGCAGCCGAGGATGACGAGCACGAGTAATAGGCCGACACGCAGGGGACGCTGGGCGATGCGGCCGGCGAGTAGCGATCCGGTGAGTGCGCCGAGGAGTCCTCCGATTACCAGTTTCAGGAGCAAAGCTCCGTCGTAGTTTCCGGCTCCGAGCTGGATGATGCTGCCGGTGAAGGACAGAGCCAGGCCGAAGCACAGGTCGGTTCCAACGACCTCGACCGCGGTGAGGGGCGTTAGTCCGAGCAGCAGCAATGAGCCGAGAGCGCCGGCGCCGGCGGAAGAGAATCCGACTTCCGCACCGATGGGGAGGGCGAACCAAGCGAGGAGACGAGAGCGGTCGGTATTCGAGGAGCGGGGCTTTGGGTGAAACAGGCGATAGAGGTGAAACAGGGCGGTCGAAACGATGAGGACGCCGAGCGCACCGTAGAGAGCGCCCTGATACGGCCCGCGCTTCAGCCGGTCGAGCAAATACGCGCCGATGATGACGCCGGGAAGACCTCCGGCGAGAAGCAGGCGCAAAATGCGGAAATTAATCTGGCGGCGCACGGCGTAGACCGGCACGGAAGCGATTTTCACGATGGCGCTGAAGGTGAGCGCCGTTCCGACAGCGGTTGCGGGCGAGATACCGAAGAGCAAGATCAGCAGAGGGGTGGTCATGCTGCCCGCCCCGACGCCGGTGAGCGCGATGGCGATGGCGATGACGAATCCGAGCAGGACTTCCATGCTAATGGGTCTCAGCGATATGGATGCCGCATTCGAGCTTGCGACCCGCCCAGCGGCCGGAGCGGGCGTTACCGGGATCGGCCGGAAGAGCGGTGCAAGGCCGGCAGCCGATGCTGGTGTAACCGGCGTCGTAGAGCGGAAGCAGAGGAATTCCGCGCTCGCGGGCAAAGGCCCAGACTTCCTGGTCATTCCAATCGGCGAGCGGGCTGACTTTCAGCAGTTGCTTGCCTGACGGCAGCGGGAAGCGATCGGCAACTTGCAGATTGGCGCGGGTGGGAGATTGGACGCGGCGCAGGCCGGTGAACCAGACGCCGTAATTCTCGAGAGCGGCGAAAAGCGGCTCGACTTTGCGGAGCTTGCAGCAGCGGTCCGGCTGCGATTGATAAAGGAGACCGAATTGCGATTCCTGTTGCGCGACGGAGGCGGCGGGCATGACATTCACCAGGTTGAGGTTGTAGCGAGCGGTCATTTCATCGCGGTAGTTATAGACTTCCGCGAAATGATAACCGGTTTCAAGAAACAGAACGGGAATATTCGGGAGACGCTCACGAACCAGCGCGAGAACCACCATATCTTCGGCCTGAAAACTGCAGGTGATGCAGGCGGGGGATGGGTCCGCGAGGGCGTCGGCGATGGAGTTACGGGCTTGGTCCAGCTTGGTGTCTTCAAGAACCATAGAGCGGGGTCACTTCTTTTCGGAATCCGGCGGAACAATTTGCAAATGCTCGAGGAAGCGCTGGAGAGCGGCGAGCGCTTCGGGATCGCTTACCGGCAGAGGACCGGTTGAGTGAGTGCTCCCGCCAAGGCTTACGACGAGCGAGCCATGATCCATGCGCCAAGTGACCGAGTGAGGATCGGACGGTGCGGCGTGGGGAGCAGCGGGTCCGGAGAGCAGGCCGGCGGCGACGGTTGCGTTGGTTACGGGATCGATCAGGATAAAACTGCCGGTGGCGCGATTTTTCAGGTAATTGTCGAAGGCCAGCGGGCGGGCGGTTTCGATATGAACCACGCCGATAGCGTTCATTTCGAGAGTTTGCGCAGGTTCCTGGTCGAGGGTGTTGATGTTAAGGCGGTATTCGATGTGCTTGAGTTCGGCCCACTCCTGGCGGGTGGAGTGTTTCAGGCGATAGCGCTTGTGGAGCTGGGCGGGAGTTTCATTCAACCAGACCAGGGTGGCTTCGAGCGATCTGGCGATTTCCGGCGGCTCGGTGGGAGCGGCGAGGAGATCGCCACGCACGATATCCAGCTCGTCCGCCAAGGTAAGGGTGACGGATTGTCCAGCCTGGGCGTGTTCGAGATCGCCATCAAAAGTAGTGATGCCCGCGACGTAGGTTCTGCGGCCGGAAGGGGAAACGAGTACTGGATCGCCGGTTCGGACGTGACCGGAAGCGAGGGTGCCCGCATAGCCGCGGAATTCGGGATTGGGGCGAACGACGCGCTGGACGGCGAAACGAAACGGGGCGCGTTGGGCGCGATTGCCGACCGGCACGCGTTCGAGATATTCGAGAAGAGCGGGGCCGTGGAACCAAGGCATTCTCGCGCTGCGGGAGACCACATTATCGCCGGCGAGGGCGCTGATGGGGATGAAATAAGGCTCCATCGACTGAAAGCGCGAGAGAAAGAGGCTGAAATCACTTTCGATGGCGGCAAAGACATCGCGGTCGTAATCGACCAAATCCATTTTATTGACGGCGATGACGGCGTGCGGGAGACCCAGCAGAGAAGCGATGTAGGCGTGGCGGCGCGATTGAGGAAGCAGACCTTTGCGGGCGTCGACCAGAATGATGGCGAGCTCGGCTGTCGAAGCGCCGGTGACCATGTTGCGGGTGTACTGCTCATGGCCGGGCGTGTCGGCAATGATGAATTTGCGACGCGGCGTGGCGAAATAGCGATAGGCCACGTCGATGGTGATGCCTTGCTCGCGCTCGGCGCGCAGGCCGTCGGTGAGCAGCGAGAAATCGATTGTTCCGGAATTGCGGCCAACCGACGCCTTGGTCACGGATTCGAGCTGATCCTCATAAACGTTGCGCGAATCGTAGAGCAGACGGCCGATGAGAGTGGACTTTCCATCATCAACGCTGCCGGCGGTGGTGAAACGCAGCAGATCCTTGGCTTGCTCGCGTTCGAGGAACTCTTCGAACGTATCCGGAGCGGGCAAAGCGGTTGCGGCAGCCACTAGAAGTAGCCCTCCTGCTTTTTGACTTCCATGGAGCCGTCCTGGTCATAGTCGATTACTCGGTTCTGACGCTCGGAGCGGCGCATGGTGACGAGCTCTTCAATGATGCGGGGCACGGTGTCGGCATCCGATCGTATGGCGCCGGTGCAGGGACTGCAGCCGAGAGAGCGCATGCGGCACTTCACCAGTTTCGGCTGTTCGCCTAAGAGGCGTGGAACAAACGGTTGCTCGACGGGAAGCAGCGAGTCGCCGCGAACGAGCATCGGACGCAGCTTCGCGAAATAGAGCGGAACGACGGGAATATTTTCGGAATGGATATATTGCCACACATCCAACTCGGTCCAATTGGAAAGCGGGAAGACGCGCAAGCTCTCGCCGGTGGCGACGCGGGTGTTGAAGAGATTCCAAAGCTCGGGACGCTGATTGCGGGGATCCCACTGGCCGCGGGCATCGCGGAAGGAAAATACGCGCTCTTTCGCGCGGGAGCGTTCTTCGTCCCGGCGAGCGCCACCAATTGCGGCATCGAACCCGCCGTCGCGAAGGGCATCCAGGAGCGCGGTGGTTTTGAGCGCTCCACAGCAGCGCTGCGTGCCCCAGGCGAAGGGAGTTGACCCCTCTTTGAGGGCGGCCTGGTTGGTGTGGACGATCAGCTTCACGTGAAGCTCGGCTGTGTAGCGGTCCCGGAATTCAATCATTTCGCGGAATTTGTAGCCGGTATCTATGTGCAGCAAAGGAAAGGGAATGGGGCCGGGATGGAAGGCCTTTTGCGCCAGCCTCAGCAAGGCCGAAGAATCCTTGCCGATGGAGTAGAGCAAAACGGGGCGCTGGCATTCGGCGACGACTTCGCGGAGGATGTGGATGCTCTCCGCCTCAAGCTGCCGGAGGTGGGTGAGCGCGCTCATAAAAGCAGGGTACCACGAATCTACCTTATGTCGATAGGGAATCTCGATTTGTCTTCACTCGCGGCGGATCGGGGAGCTTGACGAAGCTGCGACGAAATTGGTACTCGGCTCAGGGGTTTATGCTTTAGAAACCGTTGACTTTGCGAAATCGTATGCCGAAATTGCATCCTATTCCTCCCCGGAGAACGCCTGTGGGCGCGGAGATTATTCCCAATGAAGGGGGGACGCACTTCCGGGTTTGGGCGCCCCGGTGGAAGTCGGTCAGAGTGGCGTTTGAAGATAAGCGCAAGCCGGCCGAATTGAAAGCGGAAGGGGATGGATATTTCTCAGGATTCGCGCCGGGGGTGCTGGCGGGAGCGCGGTACAAGTACGGTCTGGGCGGGGGGGAAGCCTACCCGGATCCGGCATCGCGCTACCAGCCCACGGGTCCGCATGGATTTTCGGAAGTGATCGATCCGGGGTCGTTTTCGTGGTCGGACCCCTACTGGCGGGGAGCCCGTTTGGAGGGACAGGTTATTTATGAGATTCATCTCGGCACGTTTACCGAGGGGGGGACATGGCGGAGCGCGGCGGAGAAGCTCGAATATCTGCGCGATACGGGGATCACGCTGCTCGAGATCATGCCGGTTGCGGATTTTCCGGGCAGGTTCGGATGGGGCTATGACGGCGTGCAGCCCTACGCGCCAGCAGCGATCTACGGGACGCCGGACGATATGCGTTCGTTTGTCGATCGGGCGCACGCGGTTGGCTTAGGGGTGATTCTGGATGTGGTTTACAACCACTTGGGTCCGGACGGGAATTACCTTACGAAGTTCTCGCCGTTTTATTTGACGGCGAAGCACTTGACCGACTGGGGACAGGCGATCAACTTCGACGGCGAGGAGAACGGGCCGGTGCGGGAGTTTTTCCGCGAGAATGCAGCTTATTGGATCGGGGAATTTCATCTGGACGGATTGCGGCTGGACGCGACTCAGGACATATACGACGAATCGGAGCCGAACATCATTGCCGAGATCAGCCAGGCCGCGCGCCAGGCGGCGGGCGATAAGCCGATCGTGCTGGTGGGGGAGAACGAACCGCAAAACACGCGGCTAAACAAACCCATTGAGGAGGGTGGCTTCGGTTTAGATGCGTTGTGGAATGACGATTATCATCACACGGCTATGGTGGCGCTGACCGGCAAAGCCGATGCTTACTATACGGACTATCGGGGCACCCCACAGGAACTGTTATCGGCTGTGAAATACGGATATTTATACCAGGGGCAATGGTATCGCTGGCAAGAGAAGCGTCGAGGCACTCCTACGCTCGGAGCGCCGCGCAGCGCGATGATTAACTTCATTCAAAACCACGACCAAGTGGCGAACTCCGCGCGCGGGCAGCGCATTCATGATCTGACCTCTCCGGGCATGCTGAAAACGATGACGGCGCTGACGCTGCTGGCGCCGGGGACACCAATGCTTTTTCAGGGCCAGGAGTTCGCAGCTTCGAGCCCATTTCTTTTTTTTGCCGATCACAAACCGGATCTGGCGAAGTTGATCCGGCAGGGGCGGGTCGAGTTTTTGGAGCAATGGCGCGCGCTGAAGCTGCCGGAAATGAAAAAGTGCTTCGACGATCCCGCGGCAGTGGGCACTTTTGAGCGGTCGCGGCTCGATCATGGGGAACTGCGGAAGCATGAAGAGATTTACGCGCTTCACCGGGACCTGCTGCGGCTTCGTCGGGAAGATCCGGTGATTGCCCGCCAAGGCGCGGACGGCCTGGATGGAGCGGTGCTTTCGGCGGGGTGTTTTCTGGTGCGCTTTTTCTCGCCGGACTACCAAAAGGACCGGTTACTGCTGGTTAATCTGGGAACGGACCTGGAACTGAATCCCGCGCCGGAACCATTGTTGGGGCCGCCCGCATCGAGGGAGTGGGCGAAGCTGTGGTCCACAGACGATCCGCGATACGGAGGCTGCGGAACACCTTCGCTCGACAGCGACGAGAATTGGAGGATTCCGGGGCAGGCCGCGGTTTTGTTACATCCGGTTCCGATCGAGAGATAAGCCGGACTAACTAACTAAGCGGCATATTACTGGATTGATAATGGACAAGATCTATAGTCATAACTCGAAGAATAAACTTACTAAAAGCGACTTACAGGCACTTACCGAGACGGAATGGCTGATAACGAATGGGCTGGGAGGATATGCATCGGGGACCATCGGCGGGACTCTGACGCGCGTCTTTCACGGCTATCTGATTGCCGCGCTTCCTACTCCGCTTGGAAGAAGCATGATGCTGAACGATATCCTCGAGGATCTGGCGCTTCCGGACGGCCGGTTAATTCCGCTGAATGGAGTGAAGACCGAACAGGGGGATTATAGCGGCGGCACGCCCTATCTCGTGGATTTCCGCCTGGACGCCGGCATGCCGGTCTGGACTTACGAGGCAGAGGGGCTGACCATAGAAAAGCACATTGTCCTTCCGCATCGGCAGAACACGAGTTACGTCAATTATCGGCTTTTAGAAGGAAGCGGCAGCGTGAAACTGCGGCTGCGGCCGGCGGTGAACATGCGGGAGCACGAAGCTCCGGTAAACACGCCGCTGGACAGTTATACGCTGATCGTGCAGGATCACCATTATGAACTAAAAGCTTCAAACAGCAACCTGCCGTCGCTGCGCATGCTGCTTATCGGGAAGGAAGGCGCCTTCTCGATGGACTGCGCGAAGATCTGTAATGTCGTCTACAGTCTCGAGCGGAGCCGGGGATATATATCGCGGGGCGATTTATGGAGTCCCGGGTACTTCACGATAGACATCGAAGCGGGACACGATGCGACGCTGGTTGCGTCGACGGAATCCTGGGAGGTTTTGTCGGCTTTGGATCCGGAGCAGGCCCGGCACCTGGAGCACGAGCGGAAGCGGCGATTGATGATCGAATCTCATCAGGGCGCGAGCGATGAGAGCTGCCGGGAGCTGGTATGGGCGGCCGATCAATTCATTTTCACGCCGGTAGGAAGGCAGGAAGACACGGCGAGAGCGTGCGCGGCGGGCGATGAGATTCGCAGCGTGATCGCCGGATACCCCTGGTTTACTGACTGGGGCCGCGACACCATGATCAGCCTGGAGGGTTTGACGCTGACCACGGGACGTCAAGTGGAGGCGAGTTACATTCTCCGCACGTTCGCGCACTACATACGCGACGGGTTAGTTCCGAATCTGTTTCCAGAGGGGAAAAAGGATGGTCTGTACCACACCGCGGACGCGACTCTCTGGTTTTTTCACGCGCTGAGCCGCTATATCACCCGCAGCGGAGACCATCATCTCTTGAAATACATGACGCCGCGGCTAGTGGACATCGTGGATCATCATCTGCGCGGGACGCGTTTCCATATTCACGTCGATCCGAAAGACGGTCTGCTGGTTCAGGGGCAAAAAGGATATCAGCTTACCTGGATGGACGCGAAAGTGGACGACTGGGTGGTCACCCCGCGCCGGGGCAAGGCGGTAGAAATCAACGCGCTCTGGTATAACGCTCTGCGGCTTCTCGAAAACTGGCTTCGGGAGGAAAAGCGGAATGACGATGCGGATGGGATTGCGAAGCATGCGGCGCAAGCGAAAGAATCGTTCAATAAGCGCTTCTGGTATGGGGAAGGCGGCTACCTCTACGACGTGGTCGACGGCGAGCATAGGCGGAGCGATTCCGCGTGCCGGCCGAACCAGATCTTCGCGCTATCGCTCGATCATCCGGTGCTGGACGAATCGCGATGGAAAGCGGTTCTCGAAGTGGTGAAGGAACGCTTGCTGACACCGGTTGGGCTAAGATCGCTGGCGCCGGGCAGCAAGGAATACAAGCCCTGCTACGACGGCGATTTGCGGTCCCGCGACGCGGCCTACCACCAAGGAACGGTGTGGGCGTGGCTGATCGGTCCTTTCATCGATGCCTGGCTGCGGGTGTATCCGGACGACCTGGCGACGGTACGGGGTTACCTGGACGGATTCCAGTCACACCTGCGGTCGGCGTGCGTGGGATCGATCAGCGAGATTTTCGACGCGGAACCGCCCTTCAAACCTCGCGGTTGCTGCGCACAGGCCTGGAGCGTGGCCGAAGTGCTTCGCTCGTATGTAAAAGCCAACGGGCGTGAACAGCACGGGGGAAAGCGTAACCTTACCGCTTAGGCTGAAAGTCGAGTCCGAAATGAGCGTGCTGTGGAGAGCAAATCCCTAGAATTTATCGTTAAACTTTAAGATTGCTTTTAACTGTAAAAATCGTCCATACTCGAATCGCGAACTTCCGGCTGAAGCTGGTTTAGTCAGTTCTAGAGAATAAAGATTGCGTGTTATTATCGTGAATCCCGATTAACGTCTCCTCTGAATGCAGCGAACAGTATCGTCAAGTCAAGGCCTTAGCAATTTGTTCGACGCCGAATATTATCGGACAGGCCTGGGATTGCCGTACGAACGCAACGATCACTGGTTGAATTTTTTCGGATCGATCGCGGATGAGATTATTCGATCACTAAAGCCCCAACGCGTTTTTGATGCCGGATGTGCGATGGGTTTCTTGGTCGAGTCCCTTTGGGATCGAGGCGTGGAGACGTACGGCGTCGATATTTCATCATTCGCTATTTCGCAGGTGCGCCGAGACTTACAGCCGTACTGCCGCGAAGGGTCTCTGGTCGACTCAATCGAAGGGCGCTACGATCTCGTCACTTGTATTGAAGTTCTCGAGCATCTGTTGCCGGAAGAAACCGAAGCGGCTATTGGAAATCTTGCCGCGATAAGCGACACGATTCTGTTTTCCTCATCTCCTACGGATGTATCCGAACCCACTCATTTTAATGTTCGGCCGATAATTGGCTGGCTGAAACTCTTCGCAAATGCCGGTTTCTCGCCGGACTGCGTCTTTGACGCTTCTTTCATCGCGCCGCACGCGATACTGCTGCGCAAGCAGAAGCGGCCTTCCTCTGAAGAGATTGCCGCTTTGTTCAGTGAGAAGACAAGACTAAAATGCGCGTTGGTTGAGCGAGAGCAGCGTATCGGCAACTTGAACCAAAAAATTAGCGACTTGACCGCGGCTCAGAAGAGCGACCGCCAAATCCGTAGAGAAGCAGAAACGATTCAGAGCGAGCGCGAACGCATGCTACGTGAGTTGGCAACGGTTCACGCGAAAAAACTCGAAGCCCAGAAGAGCGCAATCGAGGCGCAGACGAGAGCTGTCGAAACGGAACTTGAAGTAACCAGGCTACAGGAGCAACTCGCGCATATCGGCAGGAGCGCCGCCTGGCAATTTACCGTCCGCTATCGTGCGTGGATAGAAAGCCGACGGGCTACTTCCCGGTGGCTACGGCTGTATGACAAATCTGCAAAGTGGCTTATCCGGAAGATCCGGCGGTCCTCGGCCCGTCCGATGCCGGCCAAACCCGCGGAAATGGCGGCCGATGCTGCACAGCCGGTGACCTCTTCTGTAACTACGGTAATCGAGATTCCGAGCTCCGAATCTGCTCGGTTCACAAGTACCAAAAGCGCGTATGAGAACTGGTTCGGCGAAAACGAGGCCACTCCGGAATTGTTGAAGCTGCAGCATGCCGTTTCGCTGAACCTGCGTCTCCGCCCTCTGATTAGCATATTAGTGCCCATATATGACGTGCCACTGGAAGTTCTGCAGGAGACAATCGAGTCTGTATTCGCTCAGAGCTATCCCAACTGGGAGTTATGCGTAGTTCATGCCTATCCTCCTGACTTAAAGGGTCGCGAGTATCTTGCCTTCGCAGCCGCGCAGGACTCGCGGGTGAAAGTGCAGCTGCTCGAAACAAATGAAGGAATATCCAGCAATTCTAATGCAGCGCTGACAAGCGTTCAGGGCGAATTCGTGGCACTACTGGACCACGACGATACTCTGGCGCCATTCGCCTTATTCGAGATCGCGATTGTCCTAAACGAACAACCCGGCGCGGACTTCCTCTATTCCGATAAGGACACCGTGACCGAAGATGGTCGGCGTTTACGGCCGTTGTTCAAGCCGGCTTGGTCGCCCGACGTTTTGCTCTCGGCCAACTATCTCACCCATCTATCGGTTATGCGAACCGATATCGTTCGCGCGATTGGAGGGTGGAGATCGGAAACCGACGGTGCACAAGATTGGGACATCTTCCTTCGCGCCGCCGATCACGGCGCCCGTATCGTGTTCGTACCCGGCGTGCTCTATCACTGGCGCATTATTCCGACCTCTGTCTCGTTCGCCGGGCTGACGGCAAAACCCTACGCTTCCAGAGCCCAAATACGGGCCGTTGACGACCATGCGGAAAGATGCGGACTCCGCGCCAGGGGGAGCATCGAGGCAAACGGTAGCTTCAAAATGAACTGGACCGGTACTGAGGACCATTCGGTGAGCGTTATCCTGACATCGTCGTCTTCCGATGCCGGTCTTCCGCGGGACTGGGTGCTACATATCGACGAGACCACTGAGTGGCCGCACGTCGAGATAGTGGTTCCCGGGTGGAATTACTGTGATCCGCGCGAGCGAATACATTCCAGTCCCTCCGATGCGAGCGACTCGGTCGCCACGCGCCTAAATCGCGCCGTCGAAGCCGCCAGCGGTGAATATCTGGTATTTTTAGATGAATCGGTCGATATTCGCCAGGGCGACTGGCTCCGGGAATTAGTTGGACCACTGGAACAGCCGGCTGTAGGTATTGTCGGCGCGAAGCTGCTCGATTCTTGTGATTCAACGCTGCGTCACGCCGGCATCGTATTTAACGCCGATGGAACATCGGACTACATATTTTCGCACGAACCCGAGCATGTATGCGAGCAGTTCGGATCGGCTGTATGGTATCGAGACTGGTCGGCCGTCGCCGGGGCCTGTTTCGCGATCCGTCGTGAAACCTTTGAGAGCGTGGGCGGGTTTCACGAGCACCCCGATTATCCTCGTTATGATGTTGATCTCTGTCTCCGAGTTGGAGCGCAATTAGGATATCGAGTCTTTTACAATCCATTTGCAAGGTTCTTCCAAAGCGAGGACTCGTTGCTGGAAGCGTGGCTCTCACCGAATGGACCGCGTATCGGCGCTGGTTATATTCGTGCGTGTTTTCCGACTGGCGATCCATTTTTCCACAAGCGGCTTGAAAGTCGGTCCGGCAAAGTTCTGTTTTTATCGACCAACGGCAGTCCGGCGCAGAATGACTATGCCGCGGAATCTCGTGCTTTCGTTCTGGCGTTCGACGCCGCGCCAGAAATTGTCGAAGTTTCCAAGACCAGAAGCAGCGGTCCTCGAGAATACGCCATCAATCGGCTCACCTGGATATTGCCGGAGTTCCACCACCCCTTCTACGGCGGTGTGCATACGATTCTGAGATTTGCCGATTACTTTCATCGTTGTCATAATGTTGAGTCGGAGTTCGTCTTTCCGGGCATTGTCCCGGAGCGGATAATGAAATCCCGACTGGCCCGCGCGTTCCCCGACTTGATCGCAAACGCCCGTGTAACTCAGCTTCGCAGTGACGCCGATTGGGATCGCGTGCAACCATCCGACGCTACAATATCCACTCTTTGGACTACCGCGTACGCCGCTCTTCATTTCGGAGCCACTCGGCGCAAGTTCTATTTCGTTCAAGATTACGAGTCTCTTTTCTACCGCGCCGGGTCAACTTACGCGTTGGTAGAAGCGACCTATCGGTTTGGTTATTACGGTCTCTGTAATACCCGATCTGTCGCCGATATGTATCGGGAATTTGGCGGCGAGGCGGAATATTTCGATCCCTGCGTAGATGGTGAATACTTTTTCGAACCCGAACAGCGCCGGGACGAGTCGGGTCCGTTAAAAGTCTTTTGCTATGCCCGGCCGGGACACCCCAGGAATTGCTTCGAGTTGCTCGGGGAAGCCTTGCGGAGGCTGAAACAGCGAATGGGCGACGATGTTCGAATTTATAGCGCCGGTGCCGAGTGGGATCCTTCCAACTATGGCCTCAAAGGCGTAATAGAGAATTTAGGGCTTCTCGGGTATTCGGCTACCGGCGCTCTGTATCGGACATGTGACGCTGGTGTAGTAATGATGATGACTCATCATCCATCGTATTTGCCTTTGGAGTTAATGGCCTGCGGATCTCTCGTGATTACGAACGAGAACCGGTACACGCGTTGGCTATTGGAACACGAACAAAATTGCTTACTTTCCGGAACAAGTCCCGGCGCATTGACAGAAGTAATCGAAAGAGGCCTGCGGGATCAAGCTTTGCGAAAAAGCATTACACAACGAGCGGCTCAACAGGTACGCTCTCAATACAGCAACTGGGATGCCCAGGCAGAGAAGATTTATGAATATATGGTCAGTAAGAGCTGAGCCTAGAGGTTGGACCGACCGCGGAAGCCCTTTGTCTATTAATGCCCTAAATCGACGTAGCAATTGAGAATGTCTTCACTTACGCGCTATGATGCAGTTAATTATGTCTCGTTTGAAACTTTTGAGTATCTCAGTTTTAAGCACGCTTTTCATTGCGACGGGCTGTGCGCCGCAGGCAAACCAGGAGCCGACGCAGGCTACCGCCGGAGCCCAAGCCGATGCCGCTTCTAAATGGGAAGGGAAGCTGATTCAACGTCCCGGAACGACCCCCGAAGATGGGAAAGTATATCTGGTGAGAGACGGAAAGAGACACTGGGTAATTTCGGAGGACTGGCTGAAGCAGCACGGCTATAACTTTCCCGCCGATGTGAAGATTATTCCAGCCGACGAACTCGCTCAGGTCCCATTAGGAGATCCGATCCAATAGCAGGCAGGAGTTCATCTGGCGTCCCGGGCGGAGGCCGCCCGTAATCGATGTCCCCAGAGCGCCCTCTGCTTCATTCCCGTTCGAGCACAATCTCATTTACGTGAACCGCAACATGAGAATTGTGCCGAACATGTATGCAAATTTCCGGTAATGGGCCTAGGAAGAAGAGCGGGTCTGTAACATAGTCGATGCCCATCCAAGTGCAACCTTGAGTGACAGTTTGTGGGCGGCTAGAAGCCTCGGTGCCTTTAGACATTCTGTCATCACTTGTCGTTCCAGGCGATATCCTGCCGTGAATATACAGAGATACGGTTGCTGGCACCGCGGAGGCAACGCATATGTCGGCCATAATAGAGAACCTCTCGTCCGGAGCGAAGATCGGTGGCAGCGAAAGATACGATTCATCCGGCGTATTTCTCCAACCGTCAAGTGAAAATCTCGAATCCCAAGGAGATGCCGCCTTCAGCAAAAGAATTGGGTGATTCGCGGGACCCATTACGGCCGCGGCTCGAAATGTAGGCAATAGCCGAATAAACCAATCATCCGGATGAACAGGAATGGAGATACCCGCAACAGCGCGACCCCGAGCTTTATCATCGCGCCAGCTCACAATGTCCCGCGCGCTCTGGCGCCACCCTCTGTCGGGATAGGACAGCACACGATAGTTTGTCACGGCTCCGCCCGAAAATGCCAGGAGCAACAAGCCAGCGCGGAGTTCTGGCGACGATCTCTTCAGCAGCTGTTCTACCGTCATCGCGAAGAGAAGCACTAATATGCATCTACTTAAGACAAAATACCGTTCTACTCCGACTCCGACATCTGTAACGCTCAGAAAGTTCTTCCATAAACCTCTGGGGCCAAGGGCAATCAGTATAAAGCCGAAACCTAAATAGAGAGCGATGGCCATTTGCAGACGCTTTCGTGAATCCAGTTTGAACCATAGCCAAACAAGCCAAGCCGCGCCGAAAATGATGGAAATCAAAAAGAAACCAACGCAATCGTTCGAGGACAAATACAGCGCGGCGCGCTCGCCGATAAAAGAACAGATCCAAACTTTATAGTTGGCCGAGACGATCAACGCCGCCAGCAAGCCGTCCACAGGCGCATGAATAGACACCGGCGCCGCGGAGGCACTTGTAAAGACGCAAAGGACTTCCAGGAAACATCCAGCGAGCATGGCGCCAGGGACAACTTTCGCTCTGCCCTTTCGGAACAGTATCGCCCAAACTGCAAGCGGGGCCGCCACGATCAGGACGGGACCGGTGAGCACAGCAAGGGAGCCCAGCAGGGTCAATATGGAAATGCGATACCACGAGCTTTGCTCGTCTTGGGAAGCAGGGCGAACTAGAATTAATAATCCTATTAGAGCCAGATACCACTGGGTATTGGCAAGCTCATCCACAAGTAAGTCGGTGTAGACTGCGCAAGCGACGAGGATACAAGCGGCTTGCCGAAGCCGATCGGAAGCGACGAGAGCTCGATACCATGGCAAGGAAAAAAGAGAGCACGCAAAAGCTGCAATGCAGATCGCGGCGACATTGTAAACCAGCGGTATGTAAAAAATCGGGAAAAGTGAAGCTAAGTACCCAACCAGCCGCGTATTGACAATGAAATAGCCGCCATAGGGCTCAAATATGCGGGCAAGACTGCCATGCAGGAACTGATCGCGGAAAATTAGCGAGCCACTTTCAGCCAGAAATTGGGGGTTCGTAAGAGCATCCGGACGGCGCAGAGCCAAAAGAGCCGCTAGGAAAAGAAAAAACAGTCCGAAACGAAACCACTTCGACTCTAGGAGATGGGCATAGATGGCGCGCTCTTGCGACATTGCCGCCATGTCCGAAATACCAAACGTAGTTCCGCCTTCGGCTGAAGACAAAAGCTCGACGTTAGCTAGGCTCTCTCGTTCAAGCACGGTTCTAGTTCAGTCTTCCACGATTCCGGATCCGGAGTGACATGCCGACGCGGTGGCCGTCTTGCGCCTGAATCGAGTCAAGTCCCTTTTCCCCACAATCCCATCGTATATTTTAGCCAACCTGTTTTAGAATTTAGCTTCTTTTACGCCAGGATTATGAGGAAAGCTTTCGAATGCCCGGCGCAGCCTCCGAATTTTGTAATCACGGGATCCACCTGACGCGCATTGAGGGGACAAAGAACGACGTCTTATCGCCGTTCAATAATTAGTTTTTTTACGTTTTCCGACGTGTTAGGGTGCTCGCGCAGGTGCACACACATACTTTCAAGTGCGTCAGTTGTAAACTCGGTACCGATCCATACACATCCGCTCGCGATTGTTTCGGGAGGGCTGCCGCTCAGCGCGCTCTGTGACATTTTGCCGTGAACATAGAGAGATATGGTTTCTCTTTCCGTCCCTACGGAGCAAACGTCAGCTCGAACGAGATATCGCGCTTTATCTCCAAAAATTGCCGGCAACAGAAGATACGACCCATCCGGAGCACTCCTCCAGGCTCCAACCGATACGCTTGAACTCCAGCCAGAAGCGTCTTCAATGCGGAGGCGGGTATCGCCGGCCCCGCCAGTTAGAACCGCCTTTCGAAAGGGAGGAGGCGAAAAGTGGAGGATCCAGCCGGGTGGATTGATGGAAGCAGAAACAATCGTAGCGAAATTTCCTTTGATCCGATCAGCACGCCAGTCTGCGATTTCGCGCGCCTCCTCTGGCCAGTGCATGTCGATAAGCGGCGGTACGCGAAAGTTAACCATAAGTCCGGCGGAGAACAGCGCCAGCAATGCAAGCGGCTGGAACTTAGCGAACGGTCCCTTCAATGTCTCCTCTACGGTTAGGGCCACGAGAAACACCAGAAGGCAACTACTCAAGAAAAAATACTGCTCTTCCCGCTGGTCTGGAAGCCCCGTAACAGTCGCAAACAGGGGCGAGAGATCTCGACCTTGAAGCGCAGCCAAAACAAATCCCACACTCAGATAAAGAGCGATAGCCATTTGCCTACGCTTTGACCACCCAAGATGTAGCCAAAGCCAAACCAGCCACGCGGCGCCGACCACGATAGCGGCCAAAATAAAGCCGCCGAGATCGTTCACCGACGCAGAAATCGCAGCTCGAACACCCAGCAGTGAGGAAATGAGCACTTTGTAGGTGTTAGAGATCACCAATGCGGCTAGCAGTTGGTCAACCTGCAGACGATTTGTCACGGCTGCGGACGAACTGTTAAAGAAGCAGACCAATTGCACACCGCACCCGGCGAGCGTAACCAGAGGAACCGCCCTAGTTTTGCCTTGGCGAAATACAGCCGCCCAAAGCGCGAACGGAACCGTCACGACAAGAGCCGGATTCGTAAGAGTGGCAAGACCACTCAACAGCATCAATATGGAAACGCGCCACCAGGAGCTCTGTTTGTCGCACGAAGCCGGGCGAATTAGAACTAACAATCCTATTAAGGCGAGATACCATTGAGTATTCGCCAGATTATCCACGAGAGATTCCGTGTAGAGTGCGCAGGCCGCGACAATGCAACAGGCCCGTCTGAGGTTATCGGACGCCATCAGACCTCTGTAGCAGCGCAGGGAAAACATGGAGCACGCCAGAGCTGCAATGCAGATGGCAGCAAGGTTGTAGATCAAGGGTTCCCAAAGGAGCGGGAAAAGCGAAGCAAAAGCTCCAACTAATCGCGTGTTGACAATAAAATACCCTTTGTACGGTTCAAATATGGGCGTTAAACCGCCTTGTAGGAACTGATCTCGGAAAATGAGCACTGCGTCCTCGGCCCAGAACTGCGGGTTCGTAATGGCATCCGGACGGCGCAGGATGAACAAAATAGCTATGAATAGAAACAACAACCCGAAGCGAAGCCGTTCGTCTTTTAGAAGAGCGGCATAATCTCGGCTGCGAATTGAAAACATTGCCACCGGCTTCCTGCTACGAATCCGTACAGCGCCTTAACCGCTCGCCGATGAGATTCTCCACGGCAATGGTTGAATTCGAGATTTGTGAAGAAAACATCTTACTCAAGGACTAGACCATTGGCGAGAACAGCAGCGTAGATCGCCAGATGGAGCTGATGTTTAAATTCGCCCGCGAGGATCATGCGCTTCAGCTCAGCGTGGCTTACAAGGCGCGACGCCATACCCGACTCTGTCGCCAAGTCACCGGGATCTCGGTGTATGGTCGCGTAGAATGCGTGTGAATCCACTTGGAGACGTCCGGTATCAGCGTAGAAATTTCCCAAATAGACCAAAGTATCGGTTGTGAATCCAGTCTCTTCGAAAAGCTCCCTTCGAGCTGCTTGCTCGGGAGTTTCACCTTCCTCCAGGGTGCCGGCAGGCAACTCCCATGTATAGTCTTCGATACACGGACGATACTGTCGCACTATGGGAACCATCCTGTCGGCAGTCACACCCAATATCCCCACATATGCATCCTGCGCCAGGAAATGATAAATTTCAGACGATCTCTCCGGCCCAAACTGCACTGACTTTTCGACCAACTCAACCCACTGCGATAAACGGGTTCGTTTGCGGCTGAGGATCTTAGGGAATTCAGCAGGGTACACGAGGAGATCCTGTTTGCCCACAACGCCAGGCTGACACTCTAGCCAAGCTCATCCTCACCATTCACCAGGCGCGGCGCGGGTAACGGAACAATATATTTGCCTTTGAAGCCTCGTCTCCTCAGATTTGGAATCAATTCATGGGCAATGTGCCAGGAGAGAAGCAGCGCGTACTCGGGTTGATCCTCATAGAGGCGTGTCTCGTCGGCAACGGGAATTACCGTGCCAGGCATATACTTGCCGATCTTGAGCGATCCTTTGATCTCCAGGACGTAATCGATGATGCCGTCATCCAGACCCACGTAGCTAATAAGAGTGCTTGCGCGAGACGGCGCGCCAATGCCGTAAACGCGTTCTCCGGCACTGCGGATTTTGCTCAGGAGCGCGTATAAGCCGAGTTTCGACAGGACTACGTCTTTTTTGAACTGTCGCAACTTCGCGCTATCGATTCCCGCATGGCGTTCCTGTTGCAGGATGAGATCCACACTTGGCATGGGGTGGCGCGCCCCGCGGCGGGCGGCATAAACACGAATCGAGCCACCGTGTGTCGGAATACGCCTGGCGTGAATTATCTCCATTCCATGCATGTTCAGTAGATATTGAATACTGTGCAGTGAATAGTAGCGCAAATGCTCGTGATAAATGGTGTCGTACTGAAGGGTTTCTAAGAGACTCACCAGGTAATGAGATTCGGAAATGAATACGCCGCCATCGCCCAACAAGGTGAGAATGCCTTCCACGATGCCATGGACGTTTTCGATATGCGCAAAGACATTCGTCGCGGTGACGACAGTTGCTGGACCGTCTTCGGCGCGTACCCGCCGCGCCACATCCTTATTGAAAAAGGAAATTAACGTGGGAATGCCGCGTCCGTTCGCGAGATTACCAACCTGGCTCGGCTCGATGCCCCGGACTCGATGACCACCCCTCTTGTAATTCGATAATAAGGTGCCGTCATTCGATCCTACATCGACAATTAAATCCTCGCTACCCAGCTTCAGGAGTTCGCTTGCCTCCGCGTACATTTCCGCGAAGTTGTCACGCAAGATCTTGGTGGTGCCGCTGGTGTAGGGATATTCCGGAGGAAACAGAATCCGCGGATCGACAATCAGGCCGAGCTGTACAAGCCGGCATTTCGGACAATAGAGCATCTCCGCCGGATAAGCGGGCTGTTCGGCCGGACGCTCTCCGATTTTCCGCATCTGATTAACGGGCGGAAGGTATCCAAGGAAAAAAATCGACTCAAGATCCGAAGAATCACAGATCTGACACGTTTCGACAACTATACTCGAGCCCGTTCCCGCTGCTAAGCTTTGGCTATTTGCCATCGGACATCCTCAAAGATACGGGTTGTGGAAATAGGTGAATTCTCGTCATACCAGGACGCGGTAACCTGCAAACCTTCCTCAAGAGACCACTTGGGCATATAACCAAGGGCGGCCAGTTTGTGCACGTCGGGACAACGTCGTGAAGCTCCGCCCAAAGCCGGCTCAGTCGGCATAATAGCGGCGCGGCGGCTGAAATACTTGGCCACCATTTGGGCCAAGGTTTCAATCGTCACCTCTTCCATAGTCCCGATGTGATAGATGCCAAGGTGCTCGCCCTTATCCATGACCAGCAAGAGGCCGTCGATGAAATCGTCTATGAAAACAAAAGCGCGGGTTTGCTTTCCGTTTCCCTGAATAGTAAAACGAATAGGGTCGGCAGTATCCTTGCACCCCTCTTTCATGCGCAAGACGAATTGCGGGATAACGTGTTCCCAGCCCATTTGGGGTCCATAAACGTTGTGGGGCCGGAATACCACCACCCGCTCGAACCGAGTGCGGCCATAATTCAAAGCAATGATTTCGCTGATTAGTTTACCGGCGGCGTAGGAGTATCGCGGATTCAGTGGATCGGGAATGCAAAGCGCCACGCTCTCATCCGTCGGTACGATTTCCGGCTCATGATAGACCTCCGAACTCGAGGCCACGATGAGTTCACCGACACCGTGTTTCAAACAGCCGTCAACCACATTGACTATGCCCTTAACTCCGACATCGAGAACCAATTCCGGCATGCTGTAGAAGAACTCGGTTCCGTTTACGAAAGCCAGATGGCAGACAGCGTCAACTCCGCGGACGGCGCGATGCACTGCCTCGGGATTGCGGATATCGGCTTCGACGAATTCAAATTCACCACTTATATCTTCAAGACGCGAGAGACTCCCCCGAAGGTTATTGTCAAGGACGCGCACCCGCGCGCCATCCTTGATTAGACGCCGCACTAGAGCGCTGCCGAGGAATCCAGATCCACCCGTAACCAGATAAGATTTATTCACGGCCGGTTCACTTGAGCGGCCAGCGGAACCTCACAACTGCGCCGAACCACGACCGAGGCTTTCCGGCGCCCGACGGAATTCCATCGCAAATAGCGAACCCCCCAAATAAACCAGCGCAAATACTCAACCGTCCATGGACCTACACGGAATGTCGATTCTCCCCCGAATAAGCGATCGACGGAGATAATCGGCACCTCGCCCAGCTTCAATCCGGCGAGTTGCGCCTTCATGCTCATTTCAAAGGCTACCGCCCAGCCTACCGGCCGCGCTGAAAGATTGAGTTTGTAGTATGCGGACCGGCGCATCATTTTAATGCCGGTCGTGGCGTCCGTGAGCGCACATCCCGAGAGCGCGTGGAATAGCCGGTTAGCAAGCCGCGAGAGAACCTGCCCAATGAGCGATCCACCCAAGCGGCGCCCTCCATAGGCGTAACGCGTACAGCTCACAAAATCCACCCCCTCCCGCATCAAAGCGAGCATATCTTCGATCGCTAAAACCGGCCCGACCTCATCGGCCGCAAAAATGAGAATATATTCGCCATAGGCGGCCTCGACACCGGCATGGATCGCATTCGTTACTCCACGGCCGTAGTTGTTTACTACCAGGCGTAAGTTGGGATATGTTTGACGCGTCTGCTCCACCACCGGGATGCTGGTGTCTTCGAGGTCATCACAGACCACAAGAACTTCATGTTCAATTTCCAATACTGCGCGAAGAATCTTGAGCATGATTCTTAAATTGACACCCTCATTGCGCACCGGCATGAGGATTGAGATCTGCGTCCGTGGTTTATCTTGCTCCGACAATGGAAACTCCTTCTGCGCGTCGAATGGAAGAGTCTTGTCCCGCGAAAAATTCACCAATGTACTCGCATACCCGGGCGACATCCTCGTCGGATAAGGTAAACGCGGAAGGCAACCAAATCGCGCGTGGCGACGCCGCTGTGCTATTTGGAAAACGATTATCGCGTTGCTTGTAAGCCGGTTGCGAGTGGATCGGAAACCAGAACCGGCGGCAGTGCGCATTTCGCGCGAGTAGATAGCGGTCCAGCTCATCGCGTCTCTCTACGATCGCGTCGGTCCACTGTGGTAATTCGCCGGCTTCCAACTGAAAGCCCGGAAGTCGAAAGCCCGCGAGACCGCTGAGCCGCGCAGCGTAGATTTCGTAAACGCGCCGCATCCTGGCGACCCGATCTTCTAAGTAGGAAAGTTGGGCTAATCCGATCGCGGCTTGCAGGTTCGTGAATTTGAAGTTGAACCCGACGCTGCGATGGACGTCATCGCCGCCCGTTCCGCGAACCGGCCGACCTTGGTCCTTCAGCTCCCGTAGACGGACGACAACCTCTTCGTCGTCCGTGACAATCATCCCACCCTGTCCTGTACTAACGGTCTTATTCGGTGAAAATGAGAAACAACCCGCATGGGCCAAGGTTCCCAGATACCGGCCCATATGGCGAGACAGAAATGCTTCAGCCGCATCTTCCACCACCACCAAATTATGCCGCCGGGCTAACGCAAGCACCGCTTCCATATCGGCGGGACGGCCGCTCACGTGCACCGGGACGATCGCCTTAGTTCGCGGCGTGATCGCGCGCCCAACAGCTTCAGGATCGATGGTCAACGTTCGCGGATCGATGTCCACCAGCACGCAATTCGCTCCGGCCAGCGATACAGCGTTCGCCGTCGCAATGAACGTGAGGTCGGGAACGATCACGTCGTCGCCAGGACCTATGCCGAAAGCGATCAATGCTAACGCCAGAGCCGCGGTTCCGCTAGTCACGGCCACTGCATACCGCGCGCCGAGCAGTTCCGCTATGCGCCGCTCGAATTCCGCTGTTGTATCGCCTTCGTTGATGTAATTACTCTCGAGTACGGTCTGGATCAAGCCGTACTCCCGCGATCCGATTTCCGGCGTCCACCAAGGGATCTTTTTAAATTCCAAACTATTCATCTCGCGCCGCCAAGGCGCACTCCAACCGCCGCACTTGTTCCATTACGCCGCGGCGATTCCGGGCACCCACTAATCGCAGCGGAATCCCCACATACACACTCCAGGGCTCAAACTTGAATTCGGCCGGCGCAAAGCTGAGCGCACCAATCACCGTTCCTTCCGGAATGTCGTTCTTCGGCATCACGACGGAGTTAGAACCTACCGCGGTGTAATTGCCGAACGCCACGTCTCCGGAAACGAGATGTGTCTTCACCTGTTTGCAACCTTCTGGAATGATGGTTACTAAGTCGTCGGTGAAGTCGTCGCTCGTGCACCAGATTTTTACACCCGAAGACAAGCTTGAAAAATCGCCGATCGAGAATTGCCGAATGCTTCCTCCCGCCACACTGCATCCGGACGCAATATGCGTCGAACGTCCAATATAAACCTTGGTGGAAAAATAGCAGTAATCGTCGACAATAGAATCGTCGCCGATGACGAAATGCTCAAGATGGCGTATGCGCGTATGCGGCGAGACTATAGCCTTCATTTCCTCCTCAGGACGCTATCGCATGAAGCTTCCGTCCGCTCCACATGTTCCAAATGTGTCTATGACAATCTTCCCGCCGGAAGGCTGTCGGCTGCTTCGACAATTTGGCCGCCGAAAATGAGCACTTCGGGGTCGAATACATGGACAAGTGCCGCGATAGCGCTTCAAATTGTTCCAATGGCCATTCGGAGAGCGCCTTAATTTGAAAAATCCGAATCGGAATATCCATTTCTCCGCGCATTCGCACATTATACACGCTACCGATTAGTTCCGAATTCACCTAAAAAGCGATTGCAAGTAAGAATGCGGTCGGAAGCGGGAGGGGCGGGGCACGGCGAAATTTTTCTTGCAAGCGCTTGCATCTTGTTATAGACTTTTCCCAATGCCCTAGTATCACTAGGGCCAGCGGGAGGGTTAGATGCAGAAACTATGGCTTGTTTTTGCCTTGTTGGTAACGGCGAGCGTCGGCGCGTTCGCGCAGACGGCTACGATTTTAGGCACCATCACGGACCCGAGCGGGTCCGCGGTGCCAAGCGCAACAGTCACGATCACGGAGACGGGCACGAACACCAATCGCGTCCTCCAGACCAACAGCGCCGGGAGTTATACCGCGCCCGAACTGCCGATCGGACCGTACTCGGTGAGCGCCGAAGCGAAGGGTTTCAAACGCTATGAGCGCACCGGCATCAAGCTCGACCCCAATGACACGGTTCGCGTGGACGCGGTCTTGGAGGTCGGCAATGTCTCCGAAAGCGTGACGGTTGCCGCCGAGGCTGTGAAAGTCGAGTCCGAAACGAGCGAGGTCAGCGACCTGATTTCCGGCAAACAAGTGGAGGAATTGGCGATTAATGGCCGGCACATGGCTGCGCTCGCTATTCTCACGCCAGGCGCTTCCTCGGACCTGCCGGATTTTAACTTGCCCGTATCGGTTGCCGGCAGCACCAACATCAGCTTTAACGGCCAGCGCGAGGAGCACAACGTCTGGATGATCGACGGGGGCGAGAACTACGACCGTGGATGCGGAGGCTGCGTGACCCTGATGCCCTCGGTTTCCGCGATCGCGGAGTTCAACACGATCACCAGTAATGCATCGAGCGATTTCGGGATTGGCTCGGGCGGAACCATCAACATGGCGATCAAGTCGGGTACGCGCGATTTCCACGGCGAGGTCTACGAATTCTTCCGCAACGACGCCATGGATGCCAATAATTTCTTCGCCAACAAATACGGTACAGCCGCGCCGGAATTGCGCTACAACATCTACGGGTGGAACCTGGGCGGCCCGGTGTTTATTCCAAAGCTATACAACAGGGAGCGCAAGAAGACATTCTTCTTTTGGAACCAGGAATGGCGCAAGTTTGTGGTGGGCACGCAGATTACCGCGACAGCCGTTCCGCAGGCGCAACGCAACGGCGATTTCAGCGGCCTTGGTACGCAGATTTTCGTACCCAATACGAACGATGCGGCTCAGAACGCCAAATTTGCCGCCGCGGGCCTGACTCCCGGGCAGGCATTCCCCGGCAATAAGATTCCGGCTTCGCTGATCGACCCGAACGCCGCGCTCTTTTTAGCTTCCGGCGCGCTGCCGCTTCCGAATGGAACGAGCAACGTTTACTCCGGATCGAAGGGCGCGCCTACCGTTGTGCCGGAAACCGTTCTGCGCTTCGACCATTACTTTTCGGACAAGCTGTCGATCATGGGCCATTTCATTCACGACAACACCGACCAGCAGTTGGCTACTTCGCTGTGGAGCAGCGACACGTATCCAACGATCGGGACTAACTTTAAGAACCCCTCCTGGGGCGCCGTCGTCCACATGACGGAAATCATCAGCCCGACACTGCTGAACGAGGTGGCTTTTAACCTCAATGGGAACTGGATCAATCTCACGCCGCTCGGGATTTACCAGAAACCCGCGGGTTGGACCGCAACGCAGTTATTCGACCACAACGCCCTGAACCGCCTGCCCACGGTGAGCCTCGGCGGAACCTACGGCGTTAACTACGACCCGGCCTCATGGCCGTGGAGGAATGCGGCGTGGGACAAGCAGGTTCGCGACGACGTGTCGTGGACCAAGGGAGACCACAATCTGAAATTCGGCGCTCAGTTTATGCGTTATTCGAAGAACCAGGACATTTTCGGCGATACGCAGGGTGACTACACTTTTGACGGCAGCTTTACAGGCAACGCGGTCGCCGACTTGCTCCTGGGTTATGCCAAGAATTACAGTCAGTTGGACCTTGAAGACCGCACACATACGCGGACCTCAACCGGTTCGGTTTATTTCACCGACGACTGGCATGCCACCAAGCGCTTGACGCTGAACCTGGGGGTGCGCTGGGAAATCGTTCCACACGCCTACGACGTGCAAAATCGCTTGTCGAATTTCTATCCCAACCTCTATAACCCGGCCGACGCGGCCCAATTCAACTCGAACGGCACTGCCAGCCTCAACTCGTCCGGCCCGGGTTTCACCACGGTTGCAGGCGTGCCGCTGGGGAACATTCCCTTCTACTTGAACGGCTTGGTTGTTGCGGGCCAGGACGGTACGCCGCGGGGCATGGTGCAGAACGAATTTGGCAGCGTGGGACCCCGAGTGGGCTTTGCCTACGACCTGACCGGCAGGGGCAAGACTGTCATTCGCGGCGGTTTCGGCATGTTCTACGAGCGCATACAGGGCAACGATGTGTACAATATGGGACCGAATCCGCCCTTCGGCTTCAACCCGAACCTGAGCAGCGTTTTCTTCTCCAGCCCGAACGTCAGCGTGCTCAACGGACAGACCTCGGCCCTGCCCATCTACCCGGCCGGCATCACGGCGCTAGCGTACACCGACTACAAGCTCCCGGTCTCGGCGCAATGGAACTTCGGCATCCAGCACCAAATTACTCAAGGCGCCGTGCTTAGCGTCGAGTACGTAGGCAATGGCGATTACCATCAGCGCGATGAACGCGAAATTAATGCTGTGCCGCTCAATGACCCGAACAGGGCGGGCGTCATTAGCGGAGCGTACATCGCGAATTTGGACCGTCCCTACGCAGGCTATAGCAACATCGCTTTGGGAGAGAACGCCGGCAACACCCACTATGAATCGCTACAGGCCAACTTTCGCGTGGAAAACCAGCATGGTCTGACGTTCCAGGCGGCTTACACGTGGTCTCACAGCCTCGGAATCGCGCCGGGTGGCGGCGGAGACTTTAATACGCTGTCGGATCCCTTTAACCGGTACTATGACTACGGGCCGACGGGTCTGGACCGACGCCAGACTTTGGTGCTGAATTACATTTACTCTTTGCCGTTTCTGCAGAATGCGAAGGGCTTGACCGGCTCATTACTCGGCGGCTGGCAGCTTTCCGGCATCACCCTCATGGAGACAGGACTGCCTCTAAATCCAACGCTGAGCTACGATAACCTGGGCCTGGGCGGCAACGCGACTGACCGACCTAACATAGCCAGCACGCTGAATTATCCCGGTTCCGTAGGCGAGTGGTTCAACACGGCCGCCTTTGCTGCTCCGGCATCCTTGGCGTTCGGCAACGCGCAGGAAGGCGCCATTCGGGGTCCGGGCCGGATCAACTTCAACCTGCAGATGTACAAGAATTTCCGTCTGCCGCGCGAAGGAGCAAGTCTCAGATTCGGCGCCGAGTTCTACAATGCCTTCAATCACACCCAGTTTCACGATGTGAACACTTCCTTCGGCGCGGCGCAGTTTGGCCAGGTTACCGATACGTACGATCCACGGGTGATTGAACTTTCGCTTAAATTGGCGTTCTGACGATACCGGCAGAGTTCCTCTCATAAGCCCGACGCGGGCCGAGTGAAATTGACCGCTCTAGGCCCGTGCGTCGGTAGGGGCGCGCAGTCGAGCTGTCGGCTCGGGTAAAGCTTCCATCCCACCGCCTTGCAGATTAGATCTTGACCTGGCAAGATCTGCCGCTCCAATACCTTAAAACGCTCCCCGCCAAAGGCCGATAAGTAGTTGTTATCGTCTCTGGTCATTATGAAAAGCGGCGCGGCACGGATACCGGCCTTATTCGCCCTGCTAGGGCTCGCGCTGGCTTTGCCCGGGTTTGGGCAAACCGACAACTCAAAGAGCTTGCCGACGTTAACGACCATCAGGCAGGTGCGCGCCCTCTCCCGTGCCCAGGCTAATCAGGGGTACCCTGTTCGGGTCCGGGCAGTGGTCACCTTTTACCACGTCGCGAAACAGACCAGCGAGCCTATTCGGCCGGATGAAATGACCAGCAACATGTTCATTCAGGACTCTACCGGTGGCAATTGGGTAGGTGTCGCAAAAAATCAGCCAGCTTTAAGAGCCGGCACCCTCATCGAGCTGGAAGGTACGACGGGACAAACCGATTTTGCGCCGGATATCCTTAACCCCCATTGGCGCATTCTGGGATCCGCTCCGATGCCGGTGGCCGCGCGCTCGGAATTCGGACGCCTGGCATCGACTGAGGAAGATAGCCGATGGGTGGAGATAGAAGGCATCGTTCGATCCGAAGAGCCGACTCGAACCGACCTTCGGCTGGATATAGCCATGGATGGTGGCCGCGTAGTTGGTTATCTGCCCGACTTCCGTTTGCCGCCCTTAACCACGCTAGTAGACGCAAAGGTGCGCATCCGCGGCGTATGTGGGGCGATATTCAATGAAAAAAACCAGGTTCGCGGCGTCGATCTCTTCATTCCTTCCGTAAGCGATGTGCAAGTAATCGAACCAGGAGTACTTGATCCTTTCACGATCCCCGTTCAGGCCGTTGACAGCGTTCTGCGCTTCACTGTGGCCGGCGCCGCTGGACACAGGGTAAAAATTCGGGGCACTGTCACTCTGCAGCGGTTTGGACACTACATCTACGTCAAGGGACGAACCGGAAGTATTCGTGTAGAGTCCAGCCAGCCTATCGCGCTTGTTCCTGGAGACGAAGTCGACGCGGTAGGCTTCCCCGCTATTGGCGAATATGCCCCAATACTCCAAGAATCGGTCCTACGCGTGATAGGCCGCGGCGCGCCGCCTACTCCGGAGCGGGTCAGCGCGGAGCAACTGCTGAACGGCAACCATGAAGCCGAACTCGTTCAAATCGACGCGCAGTTGCTGGATCGGATGTTTACTCCAGATGAGCAAATCATGGTCGCAAAAAGTGGTGACGCCGTCATCCAATCCCAACTGGAAGATCCAAAATCAGCGCCTCGGCTTCTGTCGATCGAGCCAGGGAGCCGTCTGCGATTAACAGGTATCTGTACTACTGGAACAGACGACAAAGACGGGCCCGCATCTATCCGGCTCCTTATGCGCTCTCCGGCCGATATGGTTGTCCTATCGCGGCCATCGTGGCTGACCTTGCTGCATACCGTTTGGATTGTCGCCGGCATGAGCGTTCTGATTCTCGCGATCGTCTCCTGGCTCGCGATTTTGCGCGCGAAGATACGAAAGCAAACGGAGACGATACGTAATCGCCTTGAAAGCGAGGCGGCGCTCGAACAACGCTATCGCCGATTGTTCGAGCGGAATCTCGCCGGCGTGTATCGAATCAACTCCGATGGCCGGCTGGTCGATTGCAACGATGCATGTGCGCGAATGCTCGGTTATTCGGATCGCGCCGAGATCCTGGAGTTCGGAGCAGTCAATCGAATTAGCCTGTTCGAGGACATTTCCGGGGCCCTTTCGGCAAAAGCCAGAACCATCAGCTCCGAACTCTGTCCGCACCGCAAAGATGGGCGGGAAATCTGGGCATTGGTGAACGCCAGTCTTCTCGAGGAGGATCGAACTTCGATGATTGAGGGGACTATCATCGAGATCACCGAGCTTAAGCAAACCGTCAAGACACTGGAAGAACGCACGACCTATCTTGATGCTTTGATCGCAAACAATCCATTGGCGATTGCCGTTCTGGACTCAGAAAGAAGAGTTACGATGTGCAATCCGGCGTTCGAACGGCTCTTCTTATTCGACTCTGCCGAGTTAATCGGACATCAGCTCGAGAGCTGCATTGTTCCACCGCAGCACGGAGAGGAAGCCGAAGGGCTCATCGAAAGCCTGGTGGCCAAAGAGACCGTATTTAGAAGCGTCCGTCGAATGCGTAAAGATTCAACGCTGGTCGATGTGGAGGTTTACGGCGTACCGCTGGTGATCAAAGGCCGTACTGTAGGTTCTTACAAGATCTACCTCGACATTCAAGAGCGTATAGCCGCGGAAGCCGAACTTCGGAGAATGAAGGAAACGGCCGAGGCCGCCAACCGCGCCAAGAGCGCATTTTTGGCAAATATGAGCCATGAAATTCGTACGCCTATCAACGGTGTTCTTTTGGCTGCGAATTTGGCGGCGGGCGAAAATCCGAGCCCCAGTCAAAAGGAATATCTCGATATCATCAGCGCCTCAGGCAAGTCTCTACAACTGCTGCTCAACGACCTTCTCGACCTATCTAAGATTGAAGCCGACAAGATGGAGTTGCAGTGTTCCGATTTCTCGATCCGGGAATGCCTGACCGACTGCATCCGCCTGATGGGAAGCAATGCGCGGCAGAAGGCTCTGCAGCTCACGCTTAGAGTTGGCGATAGCGTTCCGCGGCTCGTTTCAGGCGATGCCCTGCGATTGCGTCAAATCGTCCTGAACCTGGTGGGCAATGGGATCAAGTTCACGGAGCGGGGCTCGGTCACGGTGACGGCCGAGTGCCGGGACCCGGCGAATGCGCAGCTCTGCGAGTTTTCCATTGAAGATACCGGCATCGGCATTCCTCTTGAGAAGCATTCGTTAGTGTTCCGTGAGTTCGAGCAAGCGGATAGCACGGCAACCCGGCGTTTTGGCGGGACTGGGCTCGGCTTAGCGATCAGCCGGAAGCTGGTCGGGCTCATGGGAGGCGAGATTCAGCTCGAGAGCGAAGTCGGGCGTGGAAGCATCTTCCGTTTCACCGCCAAGTTCGGTTCGCCCAAAGACTGTGAAAAGGCCGGCCGACCAGACGACGCCGGAGCGGAAACGATCGCGCCGGTAGATGTCCTGCATATTTTGATTGCCGAGGACAATCTTGTGAACAGACGTTTAGCGGTTCGCCTGCTCGCGAAATATGGGCACTCGGTTACCGCGGTAGGCAATGGAAGAGAAGCTATCGAGACTTCGTCTGAACAGAGTTTTGACGTGATACTGATGGATATTCACATGCCCGAAATGGACGGGATAGAAGCCACACGGCAGATTCGAAGCCGGGAGAGAGGCACGGCTGCGCACATTCCCATCATTGCCATGACCGCAAGCGCCATGAAGGAAGATCGCGATGCGTGTCTCGAGGCTGGAATGGACGCATATGTTTCCAAGCCGATCTATCCCGACGAACTGTTCTCTACATTGTGGAGCGTGGTCAAATCCGTGCGAAACAATTCAATTGAGACACGGGAGAGAACCGCCTCTGACGGAATTGTTCCCGAGTACACGCTTCCGTAGTTTTTCCGCTAGTAAGCGAACAGTTACAGGCGTACCACGACTGCGTAGCCCAATAGATATATTGACCGGACTCGCGCATTTCTTTAAATTCGTCTCATTGGCGCTCCAGGCAAGGAACGCGATAGAGCATAAGCGTGTAACCAACACCAGGGTCAAACACCCGCTCGACGGGCTGTGCGTTTTCGCGCAGCCCGGATCTTAGAAAGGCCGCGTCCTTCAACCGAGCTTTGGATTTGGGCCATCCTTGCGGACCAGATATGCTGGTTAGCCGTGCAAAGCAAATTCTTTCAAATCATCCTGCTTCTCGCTATTTCGGGTACTCTCCTGCCGGCGGCGGGTCAGTCAACCCAAGCGATAGGCGTAAACAGCGCGATCCTCTCTCAAATCCCGCAAAGGATACAACATTTCATCGATGAACAAACCGTGGCGGGAGCGGTCACGCTAGTCTCCCATCGAAACGACGTGGTTGAGTTCCACGCGCTTGGCATGGCGGACATCGAGGCTCGGCGTCCCATGCAGAAGGACACCATCTTTCAGATCATGTCGATGACGAAACCCGTCACCGCGATCGGCATCATGATGCTGGCTGAAGAAGGAAAGCTCGCACTGCGGGATCCGGTTGAGGAGTATCTGCCGGAGTTTCGCGGCCAACGCGTCACAACCGATAACGGCCCGGATGCGGGGCGTCTGAGCATACCCGAACACCCGATCGCTATTCGCGATCTCCTGACCCACACAGCAGGCATTCAAGACTCCGCACCCCCCGCTATTCACGACTATCCGCAATTGATGAACGTGCCTTTAGCCGAGGTGGCGCGACAATTCGCCAAGCAGCCGCTTCTCTTTCAGCCCGGCACGCAATGGAGCTACAGCAGCCCCGGCATAGAAATTCTGGGACGCTTGATCGAAGTATGCTCCGGTCAAAAATATGAGGACTTTATCACCGACCGCATCCTGCGTCCGCTGGGCATGAAGGACACGTTTTTTTACCCGCCTCCCGATAAGATCGAGCGCATCGCAATGGTGTACGCGCGAAAGGACGGAAAGCTGGCGCGAGCACCGGCAACCATCCTCGGCGGCGATCCTGCAAAGCACAGGCAAGGAGCAGTGTTTCCCGCACCGGCATGGGGCCTGTATTCGACAGCGGAGGACTTGCTGCATCTCTACCGCATGATGCTGAACGATGGCATCTACGAAGGACGCCGTTATCTTTCGCCGTTCTCCGTTCACGTCATGACGGAAGCGCACACGACCGGCATTCATCCGGTAGGCTGGATGCGCGGCGCGGACTATGGACTCGCGTGGGAAGTGGTGACAGATCCACTCGGCGAGCTGGCCGGACACTCGAAAGGAACGTACGGCCACGGAGGCGCATTCGGGACCCAGGGCTGGATCGATCCGCATAACGACCTCATTTCGATTCTTCTCATTCAACGAGCGGACGGCGGCACAGACGGCCTGCGCAACGTGTTTCTCACGATGGCGGAGGCGAGTGTGGATAAGTAGCCGCGACAGCCGTTCGGTAAGAATCGTGAGCACGGGCGAGGGCCCACAAGCCTCCCCACAGACCGATGGCGATGAAGAGGCTGGACCACTCGTCGGGATCGTGCGGCGCGCCTGGAATGGCGTAGAGTCCAAGAACTCTGGGGAGATGAAGCGTAACGACCCAAATCCCAAACATCAGACCGATACAGGCGGCGCCCCAGCGCTGCATGAAATTGAGGCCGATGCTCAAACCGGCAGCGATGAATGCGACGCCGAAGAACGCGACCCAGAACACGTGCCACGGAATCCAACCAGGCAACAATGTCGCGATGAAGGCGAGAGCGAGAAAATGATCCACTCCAAACACGATAAGAGACAGCGCGAGGAGATAGCGGCTTCCGCGCGTAAGGAAACTGAGTGTCGCGCCGCGGCCCGCTAAGAGCCACGCGAGACTCGCGAGCGAGAGAGGCTCAAACACTATTGTGCGTAAGGGGATGCTGCCGAGGTTCACGGCATTTTTGGGAACCTCGAGAAGCAATGCGCACAGAAAGAGGAGACTGCCGAGAACCGCCGCGGCCGTTCGCAGCGTGCGTTGGAATAAAAGGCCAATGCCGCAAGCCACCCAGATCGCTCCGAACAGATAGGCCAGCCAAGGGATCGCAGGTAGCCAGGGAAGGACCGGGAGAACATCGTACTGAGGGCCGAGAGCGTGACCGCCAGAGCGTGCGCACACCAACGTCTCGACGCCAAAGGCGACGATGGCGAGCGAGAACAAGGCGCGGCCGGAGCTGAGCGCCGCATCTATCGAGCGATGAATACGCGATCCTTCCGTTGAGATTGCTGCGGACATCTCCGCTCCCCCAAGGAATTAATAAGTGCTTTTCTAAACTCGAAATCCCAATAGATAAGCAATCACGATAATCAACACAATGGTTCCCAGGCCGATGCCATATCCGCCGCCCGGTCCCCAAGTGCGATGACCGTAATATCCTCCGCCGCCACCGAACACCAGAATCAAGATAATAATCAGTATCAGCATTCTTGACCTCCTTTCAACCTAGGCATTATAGCTGCTGTGAGCAAGCGCCAGGCTTTCGGAGGCTTTCGGAACCTACTTCCCGGATTCAAATTTGCCGTTCTATCGGAGGGGATGAAACGCTGCCGGCTCCGGCAGCACTACTCATCAGGTTGCATGGCACGCAAGTGCCGCTGCGAAGGAGGTGAGTAAATATGGCTAACTTTACGATTAAACTGGTAGACCACACAAGCAATTCGCCCGACAGGCTGAAAAGTTTGATCCAGACCTCTATTCAAGGTCTTTTCAGAGACGTTTTCGCGACGAGTTCGGACAACGCAACGGTAAGTTGGGGAGCTTCCGCAACGAACGACGATCTCATTCTTCACTTTGTCGAGAACATAGCGAGCTCTTACATCGCGCAAAAGCTGCCCGGCAGCCCGATTCAAGCAATCGATGGTGGATTTACGCGGCCACAAGGTAATGTGACTGGGTCGGAATTCTATAAGCTGGCTCATTTTGACGACGGTGACCACCAGGTGAAGGCGACGGCGATGGCGAGGCTTGCATTTCATGAAGGGATGCACAACAAGACTGGCTGGTCGAATGCCAAGCTTCACGGACCTGACGGTGGCGGAGGCTTGGCAGGTTCGCCGCCTCACATTCCTGTGACTGAAAAGAACAAAGCGATTATGCAGAAGGCTTTTCAAACGAAGAACGCACAGTTGCAGTGACGTCCGTTTGGCCGCCACTCACCGGCGCTGAGTCCGGAGGGATCACCCTTCGGAGCATTGGGAGGAATGCGCGTCTTCGTTCGTCAAAACGCGAAAATCACGAGCGGCCTCGCCGCAGCAGGAGGCGGGCAGATCGGCGACGATGATTTCGATCTGGATTATCCGGCTTGGATGGTGGGCAAGATCAAGGATCACGAGATCTGCGGAGGCTGTCGACCGAGGGTCGGCTGACGCAACCGCTGGATAAGCTGTGCGCGTCTTTTGTGCATCTGCATTTGAACCGGTTGGCAAGCGGCGCAGCGGTCTCCGAGCACCGGATTTTGAGTCTATTGCTTCGCACTCGCGAGAGCCTGAAACAAGCGCCGATGCGTCGCGGCTAAGGTGGGGAAGTGGTGGATCCTGCAGGACTCGAACCTGCGACCTTCCGCGTGTGAAGCGGACGCTCTAACCAACTGAGCTAAGGATCCGTTTGGAGCATGGCTTGCGAGCGAAGCAGGCGCTCTCACCAACTGAGCTACGCGCCCAGGCGGGCGCCTTTCCGATTCTAAACTACAGCCGCACTCAGAAGCTGAAGCGCGCCTGGAATTCAATCACTCGTCCTGAAAGAGCGCCCTGTGCCTGGCCAAACAGCGGATTACCAGTCACTCCGTCGAAGCTGATGGCGTTGCTGATCGTACTTGGGTTGAGATTCAGTTTATTAAAGATGTTGAAGAAATCGGCGCGCGCCGTGATTCGGGCATTTTCTCCAAGGATCTTCATTTTCGGCAATCCCCAGGATTTTTCAGCGGTCATGTCGATATCAAAATAACCAGGACCTCGCAAGGTGTTGCGGCCCACGCTGGGAGCAGGCGGGAAACCGCTCGAAGGAAAGGTGGGCACCGTGAAGTAGGCCAGAGCTCCGTTCGGGAAGTTGCTGTTGGGCGCGGCCATGAACGCGGCATTGCTGTAATTCGTACCCTCGCCACCAAGATTCGCGGCGGGACGTAGAGTGCAATATCCGCTATTCGCGTAGACCACGTTGCAGCCTGTATTGCTGTAGACGGGCGTCCACGGGAAGCCGCTGTGCCAGTTCCAGATGCCGCTGATCTGCCATCCGCCCAGGATCTTTTCCCCCCATCCGTTATTCTTGAAAATCCGCGGACTCCACTGGCCATACAGCTTGAAGTTATGCCTGACATCGAAATCCGCGTCGCCTTTTGCATAGGAAAGCGCATACGGATAATCGTCGATGTAATAGCTGTTCGAGCCGTCGTCGATGGTGTGACTCCAGCGATATTGGGCATCAATTTGGAACTGGCTCGAAAAGCGATGCTCGATCTCTGTGAGCAGCGCATTGTAACTCGAATTGCCGCTGTTGTAATACCAGTTCAGAGCTTGGACGCTTGGATTGGTCGGACTGTAGATCCAGTTCAGGTTGTTCTGTATGGTGAGGTGCCGACTGAGACTGCCCTGATAGCCGACCTTCGCGACCCAGCTATGACCGAGATCGTAATCGGTATCGAAGGAGAAACGATAGGTGCGCGGAGTAACCAGATTCTCGGGAAAACCATTCAGGCCGACCGCTGCGCCGGTTGCCGGCAGACCGGTGGTTGGATCGAAAGTTGTAATCGCCGCTGGATTGACGGGCCAGCCGCTGAACTGATGCGTATTCCCCGGAACAGCGTAGTCAACGTTCGATCCAAACAGATTAAGACTCTCAACCAGCGGCGGATTGGCGCGCCCATTCAGAGTGATGGCCTCCTCCATGCGGTTGTAGCCGATTCCGAAGCCTCCACGCACCACAAAGCGCTGGCTATTTCGCGGCGTCCACGCGAAACCAAGCTGCGGTCCGAAGTCCTTGTAGTCGGGGTGATAAAGATCGCCACCGACCTTTACACTTAAGCCAGTCAACGGATCCGACGGATCGTTTCCGAGAACAACGTTGCTGATGTTGCCGTATTTTTCGTGAACCGGCTGAAAATACTCCCATCGCAAGCCGAGATTAACAGTCAGGTTCGGCTTCACTTTCCAGTTGTCCTGGACAAAGAACGCCCAAATCGCGGAGCGGATGTATTTGGTGGCGCTGGTCGGCTGTCCGGTCAATGGATTGAAATTGCCGCTCTCCGAATAAGGCGCGTCATTCGCCAAGTCCCATATATTGCGGAACGAATAGGAAGGCCGTGCCGCATATGCTTCGCTATCGTCATCCTGTTCCTTATAGATGTCGGTCCCAAACTTAACGGAATGATTGCCGATCACGGTGCTTGCCGTGTCGCGGATGTTGTAAGTGGTCTGATTAAAAATGCTTGGTCCCGGCGCGCCGATATAATTGAGGCCCACCGAGCCGAAGGAATCCACGGTATCCTGCGGCAATCCAAACGGCTCCTGCGGATTACTCGCAACTTCATTCCAGTGCCATCGCGTGACGCTGAACCGGCCTTCATTGATCCAGGCGGGCGAAAGCGTGTGGTTCCACAATAATGTTCCGTCTTCATTGAGCCGATCATTGTGCCAGAGATTTGCGGCTCTCGTGGGTCCGTTATAGTCAACCGTGCTTACCGGCACAAAGTACTCCGAAAAAGTGATCAGATCTTTCGAAGTCATTTGGAAGTCCATGCGGCCGTTGTATTGCTGCGGCACCTGATTAAATGGATTAACAGTCTGGACGTACATAACGTCTGGAATGCCGTCTAAACCGCCGCCCACGCCCGGAGTTCCATTGCTCACATAGGTCGGGTCCGCAGTTCCAGGCGGTGTCTTTAACAACGATCCGATGTCAAGTCCCTGGTATTGCCCGTTGCTGTAGATCGCCTGGCACTGCCCGGGGGCAGTGAGGCCGGCATCTGAGCAGCTCTTGGGAATGATGAGATTGTAAGACGCGCCCTCACCGGGGAAACCGAGTATCTTCGCCGCGATACTTTTGGGCACACTCGAGGTCACTGCTGAAATGAACTGCGGAGTCTCATACCATCCTTCGCCCACCGTGAGCGAGTGGTTCCGCAGGACTTCGGTCGAGAAAAAAAAGAAGAGCTTATTACGAATGATCGGCCCTCCCACGCCGCCGGCATACTCGTTGAACCGGTCGGTATCCTTCTGTACCGGGTTGCCGGGTCCATTCCAGCGCTGGTAGGCATTGAACTGAGGGCGGTCCCACTTCACCATTCCGCTTCCATGAAACTCGTTCGTGCCGTTTTTGGAGACCACTAGAACTTGCGCTCCGCTGTTGCGTCCATTCTCGGCATCGTAAGGATTGGCCTGAACAGTGACTTCTTTTACAGACTCTTCATTCGGCGTGATCACCGCAGCCCCTCCCCACGCGAGGCTGTTCACTTCCACGCCGTCTATCTGGAAGCTGTTGTTCTCTGTTCGCTGGCCGTCCGCGACCGCCTGCACCTGGTTCTCGGTCTGGAACACGCTGCTCGATCCGGATGTGCCGCCAGGTCCGGCGTTCCCCGGAAGATTATTCGCCGAGTCGCCGTTTGACGCACGCGAGTTGTCGCCAAACGTCCCGGGGGCAAGCTCGACGGTCTGAAACGGATCGCCGCCGAATGTCGGAAGATTTGTAATCTGCTGGCCGGTCAGCGTGCCGGAGATATTAGCGGTTTCCGTGTCAAGAACTGGCGCTTCCGCCGCGCTAACGGTTACCGTCTGTGCGGCCTGGGCGGCGAGCGCGAGCTGCACGTCCTGCGATTGCGCTTGTTCCGAAGTAATGTCAATGCCTTTAAGAACCTTCTTGGCAAATCCGGTCTTTTCTATCGCGAGGTCATATCGGCCAGGCGCGAGCGAGCTGATTGCATATACGCCGGAGTTGTTAGTTGTTACGGTATGGGCAACGTTGGTTTCTTCACTGGTCAGCGTGACGGTTGCGCCCGGAATCACCGCTCCGGTCTGATCTGTTACCGCGCCTTGAAGGCTTGCCCGGTACTGCGCTGCCGCGGGTCCGGCGATGAAGAGCAGTAAAAACGAAATAAAAGAAGCAAAAGACAGATGTCGTATATGTCTGGGCACACATCTCATATCAACCCCTTCAGCCGGAGACGGCATGTGCGAGAACTCTTGCAAGTCCCGGCGGAAATCGCTGAATTATTGACCAACGCCTGGAGTTTTTCGTTGCACAGTTTGAAATGTCCATGAGAAACTTCCGCTGTGAGACGATCCAAGAACGATTTAGCGATTCTGGCAGCCGGCCTATTTGTCGCGTGCGCCACACCTTTGGCCGCCCAGTCGTCCTACTTTACGCGGGTGTTTTTCGATAACAGCCTGACTCCGGATCGTTATTACTACAGCAGCGGCAAGGCGTCGGCTCCCTCCACGCTGGCCTTGATTGACGAAAAGCTGCCGGTCGATACGGATATTTTCCTCACGCCTCCCAATGCTCTTCGGCTGGGGTGGAAATCGATGCCCGGTGGCGGCTGGGAAGCCGAAATCCGATTGTATGAATGGAGAAATCGTAGAATCTATTTCCCCGGGGACACCCTCTATTTTTCGTGTTACGCGCCCAAAGTAATCCGAGCCGCCAATCTGCCGCGCTTGGTCTTGAAAGACAAGGACGGCAATTTCACACGGCCGCTCGATATGTCCCCCTTCGCAACAGCTCTATCCGCTGGCCGCTGGATTCAAATTAGGATTCCGCTCAATCGTTTTGCCACTGCTTCGATCCATCCCTTTGAGCCTCATCGTATTAACAGCATTTTCTTTATTCAGGGCGCCGGCGATGGCGAAGATCACACCTTGGTCGTTGACGAGATCAAGATAGATGCCAATGAAACCGCTGCCGGAAGCCACGCGCTGCCCACCGTCCGAGGCCTAGAAGCCAAAGCGTATGAGCGCCACGTCGATCTGACGTGGGAGCCTATCCAAGATGAGCGCCTGGCGCGTTACACCATCTATCGATCTCTCGATGGCGGCGCGTTCCATCCGGTTGGAATTCAGATTCCGGGCATCCACCGGTATTCGGATTTTGTGGGCCAAGTCGGGCGGAAGGCCGCGTACAAGATCACGGCCGGCGATCGAAACTACCGCGAATCCGGTTTCTCGCAAATCGTCACCGCCTCCACGCGATCGATGAGCGATGACGAGTTGTTGAGCATGGTCCAGGAAGCCTGTTTCCGCTATTACTGGGAAGGCGCGGATTCAGGTTCGGGCATGACTCGCGAAGATTTTCCTGGCGACGACCGCATCGTCGCTACCGGCGCCAGCGGCTTCGGAATTATGACGCTGGTGGTTGGCGTTGACCGCGGTTTCATCACGCGGGGCGAGGGCCTCGAACGTTTGCTCAAGATTGTGAGCTTCCTTGAAAAAGCCGATCGCTATCACGGCGCTTGGCCGCACTTCATGGACGGCGCGACGGGCAAGCGCATGCCGGTCTTCGGCATGTACGACAACGGCGCGGACCTGGTTGAAACGTCTTTTTTGATGGAAGGCCTTCTCACGGCGCGCCAATGCTTCAACGGGAGCAGCACCCGCGAAAAAGAGCTTTACAATAGAATCACCAACCTGTGGAATACGGTCGAATGGAATTGGTTCCGCAGATCTCCGGAGAGCGATGCGCTTTTCTGGCACTGGTCGCCCGAATACTCCTGGCACATCAACAATCGCCTGACCGGCTGGAACGAAGTGATGATTACTTATCTGCTCGCGATCGCTTCACCCACCCATGGGGTTCCATCCAGCCTCTACTATTCGGGATGGGCGGGAATCCCAAAGTATTACTTGAACGGTGGCACTTACTACGGAATCAAGCTCGATCTCGGCAACGGAACCGGCGGTCCGCTGTTTTTCACCGATTATTCCTACATGGGCTTCGACCCGCATCTACGCGACCGCTTCACGGATTATTTCGAGAACAACCGGAACATGGCCCGCATCAACCGTGCCTACTGCATGCAAAACCCACACCACTTTAAAGGCTATGGGCCGCAGTGCTGGGGAATCACGGCGGTAGATGGACCCGACGGCTATGTGCCCTACGAACCGAATCCGCAATTGGACGACGGCACCATCGCTCCGACCGGGGCCATTGCGGCATTCGCCTATACACCCGATGCGTCGATCGAAGCTTTGAAGTATTTTTATCGCGAGCTCGGCGATCGCCTCTGGGGTATTTACGGGTTTCGGGATGCGTTCAATCTCCAGCAGGACTGGTTTTCGGGCATTCACATGGGCCTGAATCAAGCGCCGATGGCGGTCATGATCGAAAATTACCGCACTGGATCGATCTGGAAAAGCTTCATGGCCAATCCTGAAATTCAGGCCATGCTGTCGCGGGTCGGCTTTCAGGTTGACGCTCCTACTCCGGGTCAGCGCCAATAAAGCCTGCCCATCTTGCCGCTATACTGGCGCAGTACGCGATGAATCAGCTCCTCAAGACCAAGAGCATCGACGCGCTGGTTGCGGAATCGCACGTCGAAGGCAAGCGGCTCAAGCGGTCGCTCGGGCCCTGGAGTTTGATCGCGTTCGGTATCGGGGCGGTAATCGGCGGAGGCATCTTCACTGTGACGGGAACGGCAGCCGCCGGCGAGCACATGAGCGTTCCGTCGGTTTTGAACGCGCCGCTCCTCGATCTTCTTTTGCACGGCAGCTCCGCCGCATCCGTCATCGGCCGCCCCGGCGCGGGTCCGGGCCTCTCGCTCTCATTCCTGTTAGTGGCTCTCGCTTGTGGATTTGCCGCGCTCTGCTATGCCGAGCTGGCTTCCATGATCCCCATCGCCGGCAGCGCTTACACGTATGCGTACACGGCGCTGGGGGAAATTTTCGCCTGGATCATCGGCTGGGACCTGATCCTCGAATACGCGGTGTCGAATATGTCCGTAGCTGTGGGCTTTTCGGCGTATTTCAACGTTATGTGCGACTACCTTTTCGGCGCTCATCTGCCGCGCTACCTCTCCGAGCCGATGTTCATCGAGGGGCGATTCACCGGCAGTTGGTTCAATCTTCCTTCCTTCCTTATCGTCATGTTCTTGAGCTGGATTCTGGTCCGTGGCGTGAAAGAGAGCGCCGGCGCGAATAACGTCATGGTGGTTATCAAGCTGGGCGCTGTTCTGTTGTTTGTATTCGGAGCGGCCCACGCGGTCCAAGCCTCCAATCTGCATCCGTTTCTGCCGAACGGCTTTCCCGGCGTGCTCAGCGGAGCCGCAATTGTTTTCTTCGCCTTCATCGGTTTCGATTCGGTTTCGACCGCCGCCGAGGAGTGCCGAAGCCCGCAACGGAATATGCCCATCGGAATCATCGGCACGCTTATCGTCTGCGGCCTGCTCTATACGTCGGTTGCGTTCGTGCTCACCGGCATCGTCAATTGGAAAACGCTCAATAACGCCTCGCCCGTCGCCAATGCATTGCAGGCGATCGGCATGAACAAGCTGCGTTTTACGGTCACTGTCGGGGCCTTGCTCGGGATGCTTTCTTCTCTGCTGGTTTATCAATATGGCCAAGCCCGAATCTGGTTCGCCATGTCACGGGACCGCTTGCTGCCGTCTCTCTTTTCGAGAGTTCACAAGAAATACCAGACACCATACATCAGCACCTGGCTCGCCGGTCTAGCCGTCGGCATTCCCGCGGGAATCGGAGATATCGGCAGCTTCGCCGATCTCTCGAATATCGGCACCCTGTTCGCCTTCATCATTGTTTCTTTCGGCGTCGTCGTTCTGCGACGCCATCAGCCGGATCGGCCGCGGTCATTTAAGGTTCCGTTCTCGCCCATTACGCCTGCAATTTCCATCGTGTGCTGTTTCGGATTGATGCTGGGCCTTCCGCTGGAAACCTGGATTCGATTCGTCGTCTGGCTGGTGATCGGTCTGTTCCTCTACGCTGGTTATGGGCACAAACGCAGCCAGCTTCACGAAGCCGAATTGGTTCTGAAATGATTCACGTCATCCTTCCGCTCGGTCTGTTGCAATGCAATTGCTCGATTTTCGGCGATGAACAGACTCGCGAAGCCATTGTCATCGATCCTGGGGCCGAAATCGGCAAAATCACCGCGGTGCTCGATCGCCATCAACTAAAAGTGAAGGCGATTGTGATTACCCATGCGCACATCGATCACGTCGCCGCAGCGCACCAGCTTCGCGCGCTCACGGGCGCTCCGGTCTACCTCAATGAACGGGACCGGCAATTGCTCGATATGCTCGACGTCCAGGCGCGCTGGCTCGGCGTTGAAACTCCGCAGCGGACGGAAATCGATAGCGATGCTGTGGATGGGTCGGTATTGCATCTCGGATCGGCTGAGTTTCAGGTTCTGCACACCCCGGGCCACACGCCGGGCAGCCTGTCGATCTGGATACCGCAAGAAAACAAACTGATCGCGGGCGATACGCTTTTTCGCGATTCAATCGGACGCACGGATCTCCCCGGCGGCGATTCCCGCCAGATTCTCGCCTCGATCAAGACACGACTTCTCGACCTGCCCGAGCAAGCCATTGTCTTCCCTGGTCACGGCCCGCAAACCACCATCGGCAGGGAAAAGGAACTAAATCCGTTCCTCCAAGATCTCTAAACCTTCCAACGTGCCCGACCATGCGCATACCCTCCTGGCCTCAGGCTGACCAACGCGAAGCCGACCTGCTCCGTAGCGTGCTCGACAGCCCGCAGTGGGGCGGCTTTCACCGTTTCGTGACCGATTTTGAACAAAGCTTCGCCGCCTATCAGCATGCGGCGCACAGTATTTCTGCGTTTAATGGAACGGTCGCGCTTGAGCTTGCTCTCACCGCCCTCGGCATCGGTCCGGGCGATGAAGTGATCGTTCCCGCCATTTCGTTTATCTCGTCGGCAACCGCCGTGTCACGCGTCGGGGCAATTCCCGTGTTTGCAGATATTGAGCGCTGGTCCTTCAATATCGATCCGGACTGCGTGCGGCAAGCCGTTTCTCCGAAGACCCGCGCAGTGATGGCCGTTCATTTCGGCGGCGCTATGTGCAATATCGACCAGCTCGATACCATTTGCCGCGAGCACAATCTGTTCTTGATTGAGGATGCCGCTCACGCCCACGGCTCCGAATGGAATGGCAAACGCGCCGGCAGCTTCGGAATCACCGGTTCTTTCAGTTTTCAGAACGGGAAAGCGCTTTGTTCCGGGGAAGGCGGCATCCTGGTGACTTCCGACGAGGAGTTCGCCGCGCGCGCCCGGTCCATCGCCAATCAGGGTCGCCTCGCGGGACGCGGTTTTTATGAGCATCATCTTCTCGGAACGAACTTCCGCCTCACTGCCTTTCAAGCCGCTGTTCTGCTGGCTCAATTCGAGCGTCTTCCCGCGCAAATCCAACTGCGCGAATCCAACGCGCGATTGCTGAAAGGACTTCTATCCGATGTTCACGAGATTATTTGGCAGGAGCAGCCGGCGCAGATTACGCAGAATTCCTGGTATCTGCTGCTTGGGCGGCTCCGCGGAGCGGCAATCTCCCGCGACGAATTCCACCGGGCGCTCACCGCAGCCGGTGTTCCGGCAACGCCCTTTTATCCGCACGCGCTCTACGCGAATCCTCTGTACCGCGATGGCGGACGCCGTGTGACTCCGTGTCCAAACGCCGAGGCATGCATTCTGGATGCTTTTTGGCTGCCGCACCGCGTCCTGCTGGCCGACGAAGAAACCATCCAGGAAGTAGCGGGTATTATCCGTTGTGCGGTCGGGGGGCCCGCGGGAAAGTCAGCCGCGAGTCTCGATCCTATCTCCCGTCCGTAGACTTGCGCCGGCCCGGTATCTTGAATTCGGTGTCGCCCGAATGCACCTTTCCGAGGGCTTCTCTGATCGCCACCTGCTGTGTGCCCGGATCGCTCTTCAGTCTCTGAATCTGCCTCTTCTTGGCGGCGATATCGCGCGCCAAGTTGGCGTTCTGTTCCTCGAGGACCCGGACTTCCTGACGCCTCTCCTCGAGCGCGCTCAGCCCTTGCGGTCCACGCAGCATGATCGTTGCATAGGCGGCCAAGCCGGCCAGCGTGGCGAGGATGGCAAGCGGGCGAAGAAGGGAGCGCAACAATTCTTGGGAATACTCCTTACATATCTTTATAAACTTGTTTTGAACATACGTCCAGTGAAAATGAGGTCTTATGTCGGATTTGATCGTGATTTTGTGCGCTTGCGGCGATGAAACGGAAGCTTTGCGCGTCGCGAACGCGCTGATCGACGACCGTCTTGCCGCGTGCGTGAATGCGTTGCCGGCCATGCAAAGCGTCTATCGCTGGAAAGGAAGCATTGAGACCGCCCGGGAAGTGCTTCTGCTCATCAAGACCACGGGCGATCGCTTTCCGGCATTGCGGGATCGCATTCTCGAATTGCACAGCTATGAGACGCCCGAAATTATCGCGCTCCCCATCGTTGCGGGCGCCGAAAAGTATCTGGCCTGGTTGCGCGAACAAGTGTCGTGCGAACAAGTCTGAGGATCATCTGCCCACCAGCAGTGCGCATGTGGCCAGAAACAGGGCCGGAGGCGTAATGAGTAAGCCCAACTTGAGAAATTGCCAGGCGCTGACGTTTTCTCCTTCCCGGCGCAGCGCGATCAGCCACAGAATAGTCGCGAGCGATCCGCTGATGGAGAAGTTCGATCCCAGATCGACTCCAATGACCAGCGCATTGCGGATGGCTGGAATGACTTGACGCGCTTGCAGCGTGTTGCCGGTGAGTAGGGCGACCGGGAGATTGTTGGCGATGTTCGACGCAACGGCAGCTCCGAATGACGCAGTAAGGCCGCCTGCCAGCGGGGCCCAGCTTTCCAGTCTTTCGAGAGCGCTGCGCATATGGCGAACCGCGCCGGTCTCGTCAAGCCCTCCGACAATTACAAATAGGCCTGCGACCAGGGGCAAAACTCCCCATGAGATTTGCTTGACGATCGGTGAAAAAGCGTGCCGGTCCGAAAACAAAATCACTCCCAGCACGATCACGGCAGCAACAAAAGTGGGCACGCCGAGATCCAGGTTCAGAGCGGAAGCGGCCAGCAGCACCGCGGCGGTCACCAGAATTCCCACCGCGACGATTCGTCCGGAAAATGGCAGGGCAGGGCATTCAATCGACGATTCCAGGTTGCCGCTCAGCTCACGCCGGAAAGCGAGCCGCAGCCCAAGGTAAGTAGCGGTGATCGCAAGCGACGACGGCAGAGCGAAAAAATGCAGCCAATTCGCCAGAGGCGGCATATTTCGCCCGAAGATCACCAGATTCGCGGGGTTCGAAATGGGCAGCACAAAGCTTGCGGCGTTGGCGATAAACGCGCATATAAACAGATACGGAATTGCCGCGCCGCGCGTTTTTTTCACCGCCGCGTAAACCGCCGGAGTCAAGACTACGGCGGTCGCATCGTTCGACAGCAGCGCCGTAACCGCCGCGCCCACCAGGTAGATTAGCGAGAACAATCTTGCTCGCGATCCCTTTGCCGCCAGAACCGCGTGCGACGCCAGCCAATCGAACAATCCTTCGCGCCGCGCCATTTCGGCAACCAGCATCATCCCCGCAAGGAAAAAATAAACGTCCGTGCCTTTACGGACTGCGAGAAAGGCCTTCCCGGCGGAAACCAATCGAAAGACGACCAGCGCGGCCGCGCCAATACACGCCCATGCGGCTTCCGGCCAGCCTCTGGGCCGAATTAGGATTGCCGCGATCGTCAGCGCGGCGATGGCCCAGATCGCGACCGGAATCATTCGGGGGCATCGGGTTTCATTGCCCGCTTTTCCAATGCGAGCTCAACGTTACCTAACGCCGCATAACCCAGCCCGACCACGCTCACAAACATCATCAGTACTTCGCTATCGCCAAGGTTATATTCGAAAATCCCACCAACCAGGATTCCAATGGTTACCGCAACTGCTCCATGCAGCACGAATAATTGCTGGGAGCGCGCCCGGCCTGCGCGCAAAATGCCTCGCCAGCAGTCCCAAACCGTCATGGCGATGAACCACATAATCAGGAGTAATCCGGGAATGCCGCGCTCTGCCGCGTACTGCAGGTAGATGTCGTGCAAGTGACCGTAGTAACCCACCGGGAGCGGACGCCCGATATCGGCGGGCGCATAAGAATCGAAATTACGGGCGATTTCTTCGGGTCCGATCCCGAACCACGGATGCGCTTTGATCATCTCCAATCCGGTGCGAAACGTAACCACGCGAAATTGGTTTGAATCGACATCGGCGCGGGGTTGGACCAGAGACATCAGGCGCTCGCGAGTCGTCGGAGGCGCGATTGCGAAGGCGGCTACGGCGATTACCGGAACGAGAAGCGTCATCTTTGGCCGCCAGAACCACACCAGGTAGAGCACCGCTGGAATGGTTGCGAGCCAAATGCTTCGTGTCCATCCCAGCAGGATTGTCGCGCACAATACGACGACGCTGCCGTACACCCACGCGGGCATTCTGCGGCTGGAGAAGAACCACTGCGCCAGCAAGAGCGAAAGCACGCTAAGCTGCAAGGCGCCAAACGTCATCCAATGGCTCTCAAAACCGGTGATACGCCGCTCAAGATAAGAAATATAAAAGCCCCGCGGCGCAAATCGATCGATCTGATATTTCTGGACAAACTGAACCAGGGACCACAAGCCCGATGCCGTCGCAGCAGCCGTCCAGGCCATCATTAAATAGAAAACCTTCGGGAATTGCCGGACGAAAACTCCGTAGATCAACGGAATGAAGAAAAACACGAAGAATTTGCGGATTTGCGCCCGTCCTCCCCAAGGGTCCGGGGACAATACGTCGGCGAGCGCGGTCCAGAGGAAGAATGCGGCGAGCGGTATCCAGATGCGCGGAAATTGCAGCTTCCGGCGAAACACGAGCAGAAGCAGAATTCCCAGGCCCAAAAATATCTGGCTGGCCGCGATCGAAATATGGATCAGACCGGCGGCGGCGACCGCTACATAGAGAAGGATGCGGTCTTGCGTCTGCTGGCTGACCGGCATGAACTCGACCAGTATGACAGAATGAAAGGCGAAAGCCCCCGCAATGCAGGTTTATTTGCTCAGGCACGGAGTTGCGGCGGAGGCTCGCGCCGGTTCAGCGGATGCGGATCGGGCGTTGACCGAAGAGGGACGCCGGAAGCTGCGCCAGGTTCTCGAAATGGCCCGCGACGCAGGAGTACATCCGACCCTTATGTTAAGCAGTCCATTGAAGCGCGCCATTCAAACCGCGGAAATCGCCCAGCAAGTTCTCGGATACAAGAACGACATACTTCGCACCAAGGCGCTTGTTCCCGGCTCGAGCGTCAACCAGGTTTGGGATGAAATGCGCGTCCATCGCGATGAGGCTTCCCTGATGCTTGTCGGCCACAATCCGCTTTTCAGCGAGCTGGCCGGATATCTGCTTGGATCGCAGGATATCGAGATTGAATTCAAGAAAGGCGCTATCTTGCGCGTAGACCTCGAAGATTTCCGGCTGCAGCCGAAGGGAATTTTACGTTGGTATTTCACCGCGAAACTGGCAGCCGATCGGGAGTGAAGTCGTCCTCACTCCGCATTTCGCCCTGCGGGAACGCGATACCGATTCTACCGTCTATCATGTAGATGGGTCTTTTGATGGTTTGTCTGGAAGTGTCTGCAGGTTTTGTGCGCGTGCGCGGCATGTTATGCCTGTTGGCGCTCGCGACCCTCGCTGCGAGCGCGCAAACTCCGGGACAAACGACGCCTGGACAGACTGAAAAAAAGCTCTCCCCCGCTCCCGCGCCGCCGCCGCCGTCCGAAACTCCCAATCAGTCCGGACCGTCGATTCCGATTGAATTTGAATCCCGCGGAATGGAATATGAAGCTCTTACTGAGAATGGAATCACGGTGATGTTCGCCCCCTTGCCGCCGCACATCCGCGATTACAACATCGTTCAGATCACTGTCACTAATGGCTCGCTCCTCCCCTGGACCGTGAAGCCGGCCGACTTTTCCTTTACCCGCCAGGATGGTACTCTGCTTCTTCCCGTCTCGCCGGATGAAGTGGTGGAGTCTCTGCTCCAACGGGCCAGCCGCAACGACGTGATCAAGCTTCAGCTTCTTTATGAAGACAGCATCTACGCTCTTTCCAATTTTCGTTCTACAAATGGATATGAGCAGCGCCGCGAGGCCGCGATGGCCCAGTTCGTAAACCGAGGCTTCAAAGCCGCGGCTGCCGCTTCAGCCATTACCTTTGTTCCCACGAAACTAAAGTCCGGCGACAGCACCGATGGCGCGATTTTTTTTGAGAACCGGACCAAGGACAAGACTCTCGGAGCAGGTCACTTGACCGCTCATACTTGCGGCGAAACGTTCCTGTTTGAGGTATACCCGGAGTTGAAAAGCCACTAGTGCCGGACCCTCCTGAATCTCCGCTGCCCCCCAGCCCTTCCTCCGGCTTTATCGATCTGCATTCTCATACCAATGAATCCGACGGCTCATTGAGTCCCGCCGAGTTGGTAGCGCTCGCGGGGCGCATCGGATTGGCCGCAATCGCCGTCACCGACCATGACACCTTTGAAGGCTATGAGCAGGCGGTCCCGTTTGCTCGCACCATTGGCCTCGATCTGGTTCGCGGGATTGAGCTGAATACCCTGTTAAATCTTCAGGGCAAAGAACATCGCTACCTTCATCTGCTCACGTATTTCCCTTCCGGCGAGCCCTCCGAGGATTTCAAAAACTGGGTTGACCGCGAGCGCGACGACCGCCGCAACCGGAACCGCCGTCTCGCCGAAGCGCTACAGCGTCAAGGCGTCGATATCACGCTCGAAGAAGTGGAAACTCGTGGAAAGAGCCTGGCCGGGCGCGTGCATTTCGCCCGCATTCTAGTGCAGAAAGGCTATGCCGTGAACGCCGAAGACGCTTTTCGCAGATATCTTGGCGAGAGCGCTCCGAGCTACGTTCACCGTGAAAGTCAGACCACCGAACAGGCCATTCGGATCGTACGTTCAGGCGGCGGGGTTCCGGTTATTGCGCATCCGGTAAGGCTAACACTTTCACGCAATGTGGAACGCAAAGTTCTGGCGCGGCTCAGGCAAGCCGGCTTGCTTGGACTTGAGGTCTATCATTCCGAACATTCGCCGTCCCTGCAAGCCTATTACCGGCAGCTCGCCGATGAACTCGATTTATTGCCGACGGGCGGTTCCGATTTTCACGGCGCTGCGAAACCCAATATCGATCTGGGCACGGGATTGAACGGCAATCTCCGCGTGCCGCTCGAGTTTTTGGATCGAATGCGCGGGCTGCAACGGCCGCTCTGAGCTTTGATATTTGGGCGGCAATCCGGCTCGGCCTCCTTTATTCGTTTTTCTGGAAGTCTACGCCGTCCTTGGTTTCCGCCACTAATCTGGCCAAGCGAGTTAGGAATTCTTTGATCTGCTGCCGATGTTTACTAATCAGTGTGAGCGTTTGCCCAGTTGGGTGAGTATCGGCTACATCCGTGTACGCAATTTCGGCAGACTCTTCGCCGTTTTCGCAGGATCTCAAGATAGCGGCGGCGGAATGACCGGAAAGCGCGGATTTCAGATCCATCCAACCCCGGTGGAGCGCTCCGCCCACAGTTCCTGAATCGGAGAAGCTGCCTCCCAGGCGTTCCACCTCTACCTGGATCTCGGCTGCGAACTTGGCATGTTGTCTGGCATATCCGCTGAAGAGTGTTTCCAGTTCGGAGTTCTTTATACTTTCGGATGCGGAATGAAAGCCCGCTTCGGCATCTTTATTGATATCGATGAGGCGATTCAATTGGTCGATAGTGTCGTCGTGATCCATTGATAGTGTCCCTGAAGTCCGCGCATGAGCGGCCGCATTCATCTTAGCTTCCGGACAAGCCGGCCTTCCGAACAATCCGGGAGCTGGCGGCGCGAGGTCTCGATATAATGGCTAGTTCCATTTACCCATGAGCACAAATATGTCGGTTGGCGAGGCCCGAGTGACGCCCGAGCGCATTATGCAGTTCGTCTGGGGGTACATTCCAACATTCGTTTTGGAGGCGGCGATCCGGCACGGTATTTTTGACGTGCTGGATGGCGGTCCAAAAACGATTCACGCTGTCCATGAAGCGACAGGAGCGTCGGAACGCGGGCTGAACGCGATTATGAATGCCCTGACCGGCCTAGAGTTTTTGGCGAAAGATAAGGAGGGCCGTTTTTCGCTCACTCCCGAAAGCTCCGCATTTCTGGTCAGCACCAAACCGGGGTATCAGGGCGGGTTGATTCGTCACTGCAGCGAGCATTTGATTCCCAAATGGCTTCGCCTGAACGAAATTGTAGGGAGCGGCAAACCGGTTGAAGCGGTCAACGAGGAGGCGCCCGGCAGCGAATTCTTTCAGAAGTTCGTTAACGACATTTTTCCGATGAGCTATCCGGCTGCGCAGACGCTGGCGGAGCATCTTCTCAAGAGCGCCGGAGGACCAATCCGCGTCCTCGATCTTGCGGCGGGATCGGGAGTGTGGGGTATTGCGCTCGCACAAAGATCGGAACACGTCCACGTGACGGCTTTCGACTGGCCGGAAGTGATTCCCGTGACCCGAAAGACGGTTGCCCGATTTGGATTAGCCGGCCGCTTCTCCTTCATTGCGGGAGACCTGCTCCAGGAAGATTTCGGCGCGAATTACACCGTCGCAACGCTGGGCCACATCCTGCATAGCGAGGGCCGGGAACGCAGCCGCGCGCTTCTGGCGAAAACCTTTCGAGCGCTTGCTTCCGGCGGAACGGTCGCGATTGCCGAGTTTCTGGTGAATCGAGATAGAACGGGGCCGTTGAACGGGCTGTTCTTTGCGGTTAACATGCTGGTGAACACCGGGAGCGGAGACACCTACTCATTTGAAGAAATCAGCGGTTGGCTAGGCGAAGCGGGATTCACGGATGCGCGCACGCTCGATTCACCGGGACCATCGCCGCTGATCTTGGCGACCAAGCCATAGGACAGTATGTGTTGGTTTGGTCCGCCAGCACTAACTGACTCATGCAACAAAAGACAGACATCGAGGGGAGCAGCCGCCGCGCGGTTCTAAAGACGTTCGCAGCCACGGCAGCGGCACTCCCCATCTTCGGGCAAAATCCGCCTTCGGAGAACCATCACAGCGAGGCGCCGGTAACCAGGCAGGCAGCGGCCGAGTATCGTTACCGATATTTTCGGCCCGAACAGTTGAAGACGCTGGATGCGCTTACAGAAACGATTATTCCGACCGACGACCACTCGTCCGGCGCAAGAGCGGCACGAGTCTCCGAGTACATCGATGCGATCATCGGCGATGCTCCGCAAAGCGCGAAAGAGTTGTGGAGCAACGGTATTGCGACAGCGGACGAAATGGCTCAAAACAGTTTCGGCAAGCCTTACGCGGATTGCTCGGCCGAAGAGCAAGTGGCGATCATGAGCGAACTAGTGGACTGTCCCGGTGATACATAAAGTGCGGGGGAGGCGTCTTATGAGGTGGCTGATAATCGAAACTTGCTGCAGATCACCGAAGAGCAGCGCGAGGAACTGGAGCGTTGGGCGCG
>Ga0208220_1000013_pt1 | contig 75018 bp, 57 predicted proteins | sample NGESurdeep092012_9_FD_184484 | JGI IMG/M metagenome (GOLD analysis project Ga0208220, IMG submission 184484) | Arctic peat soil microbial communities from Barrow, Alaska - NGEE Surface sample F53-1 deep-092012 (SPAdes) | ecosystem: Environmental > Terrestrial > Soil > Wetlands > Peat ...
CTCGCCCGTCTGCGTTCGCTGCAGCGTCTGCCCTGGACGGTACGCATGTTCTTTCTCACTCCGCACACGCAGTATGCCGTATCCTGAATAACCGGCCCATGTCTACTTACTTATTGCCGCATTGATAACATAGCGAATGTTCAAACTTACACGCAGAGTTACGGGAATGCCACTTACACGGTGAATGACACACTGGCTGCCGGATTCGTGCAAGACGATTACAGAGTACGTTCCGATCTGACCATTAACCTGGGGCTCCGCTACGAGGTTCAGACATTTACGGATTCGCGGAAGGACTTCGCTCCGCGCGTGGGCTTCGCTTATGACTGGCTGGGGAAAGGCAAGACGGTCATCCGTGGCGGGTTCGGCATCTATTATTCCCAGATCGTCGACAACTCCGAAGCTAATTATGCCCTGACGGGACCGACCGGTGTATTCAACTATACGGCCGGCCCTGGGCAGATCGGATTCCCCACCAGCATTGCCTCGACGCCTCTGCCCGCATTCCCAGCAGGAGCGGTTGCGCCGTTGCGGAGCCTCTATATTCGTCCAGGCGAGAGCTTGGCTTTAAGCCAATTCTTCCCGACATCCACGCTGGTTGGATATCCGAACGAATTGCTGAATCCCTATTCCGAGCAGTGGACATTCGGCATTCAAGAGCAGCTTGCCTCGAAATGGGTCCTGAGCGTAGATTATATCGGCTCGCACACGTTGAAGATCAATCGCCCACTCGATGTGGATGCGCCTTCGCCCTTCATCCGAACGGCCCCAGGGCAGACACGCTCCGCTCAAGCGGCCAACTGCACCCGTCCCTACTGGATCCGGTGGTATGCGCAAAATCAGCTCGCGTGCAACTCAGCGCGGGCCACGAATCCCGAGCCGCCTTACAGCGTGATTCAAACCGATGTGAACGACGGCTATGCATACTACGATGCGCTTGACGTTAATCTCAGCCATACCTTCAGCCATGGCCTAGCGATGCTTGCCAGCTATTCCTGGTCCCACGCGATTGATAACGTGGACCCGGACATTCCGAGCCAGAATCCGAATGACGCCAACTTTACGGGCCTGGTGGAAAACGGCAGCGCGATTTTCGACCAAAGACAACGGTTCGTGCTAAGCGGCGTTTATGTGCTGCCTTTGAAGATTCATTTCGGCGGCATCATGACGCTTGGGTCCGGATTACCGTATAACATCGTGACTGGAACAACGAACAGCGGCGACACGGGAGCGACTACGGATCGTCCCGTAATCGACGGTGTTGCGGTCGGACGCAACACGGGCTTGGGACGGCCCATATACGACGTTTCTCCATTTGTCGAGCGGTCGTTCGCTCTCGCTACCGAGAGGTTCCATCTCACGCTGCGCGCGGAGGTTTTCAACGCCTTCAATCACGCGAACTTTGTCGGATATAGCGGGACTTATGGGAACGGCGCCGCGGCGGGGACGGGATTCGGACAGCCTCTTGCCGGGATCACGAACCAGCTTCCGGCGCGATCTTTTCAGTTCTCGGGCAGGCTGACGTTCTGACCGCCTCAGTGTCAGCTTTCGGGAAAAGGTCGAAAAAAGGTTGAACAAGACGGCATCGAAAGGAATATTCAGGTAGAAGACAATCGCAGGTCGGCATAGCTCAGAAAGAGCTACAGTCGAAAATGCAGATGCCGGACTCGTCCACAGAATCGAATACCATGACGGCTCTTTCGGGGGCCGATAGCGGCCCGGCTCATCTATCCTGTGCGGTCGAGCAAGAAGTGGTCGAGCTGTTCGACCAGTTAAGAGATCGGCTACTCCGCTATCTGTTGGGGTTTTCCCTCGCTGTTCCGGATTCGGAAGATATCATCCAAGAAACATTCCTTGCCCTGTTCCAGCACCTGCGGCGCGGCAAATCCCGTCAGCATCTTCGTGGCTGGTTGTTCCGTGTTGCCCATAATCTGGCGCTGAAGCACCAACGAACCCGCCGGGACTCCAAGAATATTCCCGAGTCTCTAACGGCTGCGGAGAATTCGGCTATCAATCCGGCTCCAAATCCCGAAGATCAGTTCGCGATCAACCAAACGCAGAGCCGGGTTATGGCCGTCCTGCAGGCACTCCCGGAACAGAATCGCCGGTGTCTGTACCTGCGGGCGGAAGGCCTGCGCTACCGAGAAATCGCCGAGGTTCTGGATATGTCTCTCGGCTCAGTATCTATTTGCCTGGGACGATCTCTGGTACAGATCGCCCGCGCCGCCGAACGGTGAAATTATGCTGTCTCAAGAATCTCATCTCTCCGATCAAGAACTGCTTCTGGCTGTCGATGGCGAGCTTTCCGCGCGAGACGACGAGCGCGTCCAGTCGCATCTTGCCGCCTGTTGGGCCTGTCGGACACGCAAACAGGAAATCGAGGCGGCGATCGGCGAATTTATCCGAATGCGCCGGCGGAACCTCGATATGCAGATTCCACCACCCGACGGTCCGCGCGCTTTGCTGAAGGCACAGCTCGCTCAACTGGCGGAGACGCAAGCGACATCCTGGCTACACTGGTTTCGCGGGATCTCCTGGAAACTGTCGTGGGCGATTTTTGCCGCCGCGTGCGGGCTTGGGGCGATGGCATACTTTATCTCCCACCCTTGGGCCGATCCACGAGCCGAGCGCATGGTGGCTGTCACAATTCCTAATCCCAGCCTCACTCCGGGCGCCACTGTGCTTGTCAGCCGGGGAGAAGTATGCAGGGAGTCAAACACGAAGAACAGGGCGGTACCGGTCGCGCTCCGGCGAAGGGTATTTGACGAATACGGAATCCGGGCCGCCGGCCCGAGCACGTACGAGGTCGACTACCTGATCACACCTGCTCTGGGAGGGGCGGACGACATTCATAACTTGTGGCCCCAATCCAACGGAGCAATCGTTTGGAACGCCCAAGTAAAGGACGCGCTAGAAGATCATCTGCGGGATCTGGTCTGCGATGGACAGCTTGATTTGGCGACCGCCCAACGCGAAATCGCAACGAACTGGATCGAAGCCTACAAGAAGTACTTTCATACGGATCGACCGCTGACGAGGTTTCGCTAGGAACCGGCCCATAAAGCTCTCTCTCACTTCAGCCACTCCCAGTTTTGCCTTGTCGGTCAGGCAATCGTATTTAAGCGTCGTTTATACAAAAACGCTGAACAGAACGCCAGTGAATGGAATATCTGTATATGCACAGTTTGCAATTCCGGTATCTGCAAGAGCTTAGGCGATGCCTATGCACTGCTGCGGCGCTCTGGTTTGCGGCTCTAACGCTGTACGGCCAGAGTCCGGAAGGCGCGATCCGGTTGCAAGTCAAAGACCCTTCCGGCGCCGTGATGAAAGCTTCCGGAAAGCTCGAAAGTTTGGCGCCGGGAGTGCGGCGCAGCTTTCAGACGGATGCGCGGGGAACGTATTCCCTTGGAAATTTGCCCTACGGCCGCTACCGAGTGGAGATTTCCAAAGCCGGGTTCGCCACCCAGTCCGTCCCGATCGATGTGCAATCGGCAACGCCCATCTCGCGCACGGTCACAATGGCGCTGCGTTCTCAGACTTCCAAAGTGGATGTGGTCTCGGTGACACCGCTTGCCGGAACGGATCTCTCGATTGATCAGATTGCGAGTCCGGTCCAGACGGCGACTTCGGCCGACATCAATAACAGCGGCGCACTGGATCTAGCGGATTTCATGAATAGGCGCCTGAACGGCATCTATTTCAACGAAATGCAGGGCAACCCGTTCCAGCCTGATGTGAACTATCGCGGCTACAGCGCTTCGCCGCTGCTCGGCACGCCGGAGGGCCTCTCAGTCTACGTGGATGGGGTGAGGCAGAATCAACCCTTCGGCGATGTGGTGAGTTGGGATCTGATCCCCAAAGACGCGATTTCAGAGGTTACGCTCGTGCCCGGTTCGGACCCTCTGTTCGGACTGAACACGCTGGGAGGGGCGCTTTCGGTCACCACAAAGAGCGGCATCACCAACCCAGGCGTGAGCGGGAACGTATTGTACGGCAGCAGCGGGCGGAAGGAGGTGGAAGGCGAGTGGGGCGGCGGCAAAGCGACAGGATTCAATTGGTTTCTCTCGGGTACCGGTTTCCACGAATCGGGCTGGCGCCTCGATTCGCCTTCGGACGTCCGGCAAGGCTTTGCGCGGCTGGGCCGGCGCACAACTAAGACCGATCTCGCGCTCACCATTTCCTATGCCTATAACACCCTGATCGGAAATGGCTTGCAGGACTACCGCTTGCTTGCAGCCAACTATTCGAGCGTCTATTCCATTCCCGATAGCACCGCGAACCGATCCCCTTCGTTCAATTTCATCGCGCGGCACACTTTCAGCGACGCGTTGACGTTCAGCGGTAACGCCTGGTACCGCAACATCCGCACGGAAGCGATTGATGCGAATTTCAACGATGACGCGGTCGGCCAAGATATTTACCAGCCCACGCCGGATGAACAGGCGATTCTCAGCGCGGCCGGATATAGCGGCTTCCCGACGAGCGGCGCCAATATAACGAACACGCCACTTCCAAAGTGGCCCTGCCTCGCGGAGGCACTGGTCCTCGGCGACCCGGACGAAACATGCGATGGGGTCAACATCTACTCGAAAGAAGTGCAGAACGAGTTTGGACTTTCCGGCCAGCTTACGTGGATTACGTCGCCCAAGATAGGGCGCAATGAGTTCTCCGCCGGAGCGGTGTTTGACCGCGGCAGTGTCAACTACACACAGACCACGGATTACGCTTATGTGAATCCCGGCTACAGTCTCACCAGCGTTCCGGCATGGCAGGATGGATCGATCAGCGTGGATGGCTCGCCCATTAATTCAGAGGTCAACCTGCATGGGGTCACTCCGAACTGGAGCCTCTACTTCACCGATACATTGACTCTTCCGAAGAATGTGAATGTGACTGTTTCCGGGCGCTACAACCGGGCCACCGTCGACAATACGGATCTCCTCAACCCCATAGCCGGACAGGGTTCGCTCACCGGCGACTATGTATTTCAGCGATTCAACCCCGCCATCGGGATTACCTGGAGCCCGTTTTCAGCGGTAAATGTCTACGCCAGATACTCTCAAGGCAGCCGCGCACCGACCTCCATTGAACTCGGTTGCGCCGACCCGAGCGCCCCCTGTAGCCTGCCCAATTCGCTGTCCTCCGACCCGCCGCTTCAGCAGGTGGTCACGGACACATGGGAAGCCGGCCTGCGCGGGAAACCGAAGATTCCGTTCTTTCGAAACGTGCGCTGGAATCTTGATGCGTTCCGGGCCGAAAACCACAACGATATCCTTTTCATCGCCGCGCCGCAGACTGGCACCGGCTATTTCCAGAACTTCGCCAAAACGCTGCGAGAAGGCCTTGACGCAGATCTCGACGGAGGCCTCGGGCATGCCACCTGGGGATTCGAGTGGACCTTCTTATCGGCAACCTACCAGAGCACCGAAGTCCTCGACGGTTCGGCGAACAACACGAACGACATCGCATTGCAAGGGTTTCCGGGGCTCGATGGCATCATCACGGTTCATGCGGGAAATCGAATTCCAACCATCCCGAAACAAACCGGAAAGGCCTATTTGGACTTTCAGGCTAGTTCGAAACTCGGGTTCGATCTGAACGAGACGGTGGTGTCGAACTCGTATGCGCGCGGCAACGAGAACAACGCCTACCAAGCCGACGGAGTGTATTATCAGGGGCCCGGTGTTTCGCCAGGTTACGCAATCACTAACTTCCGCGCCCATTACGATTTCACTCGGCATCTTCAACTGGCCGTGCAGATCGACAACCTGTTCAACCACGAATACTACACGGCAGCCTGGCTTTCGAACACCGCGGTGACCGCCCAAGGTGCAATACAATCGCTGCCGTTCCCGGCCTATGCAGATGGACCCTACGCCGGCAATGCCCCGGCACAGAGCGTCACGTTCTTGGCGCCAGGCGCCCCGCGAAGGGCCTGGGTAGAACTAGGGCTAAGGTTCTGATAAAATTTTCCAGGATTCTCGTAGCTTTGAGGGAAAGACCATTGTATTCGATTTCCTCAACCTTGAAACAAGGCAGGTAACTCCCTATCGCCGTGTCGAGCTTGCGGAATCCACTGGAATGGCGAAGAAGTTTCCAATCATTGCCGCGAAGGACCTGAAAACGTACGTCTATTCGCGCGAGCAAAGCCTAAGCGATCTGTTTGTGGTCTCGGGTTGGAGCTAACTGCATACATGCGCTACTCATAGCGCAAGGCCACCATCGGATCGACTCTCGCTGCGCGCCGCGCCGGAATATAGCTGGCCAGCAATGCTACGACTACCAGCAGCAGCGAGGTTGCCGCGAACGTGAGCGGGTCAGTCGACGTGATGCCATAGACGTAGCCCGCCATAACGCGGCTCAGAAGCAGCGCTCCCGCTAAACCCACAGCCACTCCGAGCAGCGTCACACCCATTCCTTCCCGCAGCACGAGACCCAGCATCTCGCGGCGGCTAGCTCCCAGCGCCATGCGGATGGCCAGCTCCTTCGTGCGCCGACTCACCGTGTAGGACATCACGCCAAAAATTCCCACGGCAGAAAGCACCAGCGCCAGCGCCGCGAAAATCCACAGCAGCGTCATCGGGAAGCGAATCGCGCCGTAGGTTTCCGACACAATGTCGTTCATGGTTTCGATTCGGTTCACGGGCTGTTCCTTGTCGAGCGACAGTACGGCATCCCGCACGCCCCGCACGACACTCATGGGTGGCACGGCAGTTCGCACAACCAGGAAGACCGAGGGCACCGGCTTCTGAGCGAACGGCACGTAGACGGCAGCTTCGGGCCGCCAAAGGTTCTCGTTCCGCACATCCTTGACGACGCCTACGATCTCCAGAGGCTGGGAAGAGCCGGAGTTTTCTCCCGAGTAGACGCGGGCCAAAACCGCGAGATGGCTCCCGAGCGGATTGGAGTGCGGCCAGTAACGGCGCGCCACGGTTTCGCTGATGAGGGCAACCGGCGCTGCGCTTGCGTTGTCGCTTTCTGTGAACTCACGTCCCGCCACCAAGCGTGTCCCCATCGCCTTCAGAAAATCCGGTGTCACAATCTTGTAGCCGGCAGTCGGCTCCTGTCCGGGAGGCGCCGGCGGCTGACCCTGCGGCTGGAAGAAAACATTGGAACCGCCGCCTTCCGCCCCAGCGGCTTTTACGCCGGGTACGCTCTCGACTTTCTGCATCAGGTCGCGATAGAAGAGCGCCTGTTGCAATACCGACCCATACTTGTAATCGGGCAGACTGATTCCCATGGTCAGGACATTGTTAGGGTCAATGCCGAGGTCGAGGTTGGCCAATGCAACGAAGGTGCGCACCAGCAGGCCCGCTCCGGTCAACAAGACCAGCGCCAGCGCCATCTCACAAACCACCAGCATGTTGCGGAGTTGGCGACGCCCGATGTCGGTGGTGGTACTCACTCCACTTTCTTTCAGGGTTGCGCTTAGCTCGGTCTTGGCAGTCGCCCAGGAAGGCGCCAGCCCGAAAATTATTCCCGTTGCTATGGTGACAGCCAGGCTGAACACCAGGACACGCCAATCAATGTCGATGATTTTGGCATTCGGGAAACTGAGGTGGTAGCGCGCCATAGCCAGCGTCAGCAGGCGATCTCCCGCATAGGCCAGCAGGAGTCCAAGCGCGCCGCCGCAAACGGCCAGCAGGAGGCTTTCGGTGAGCAATTGCGAGACCAGCCGCCGACGAGTTGCGCCGATCGAGACGCGGATGGCAATCTCGCGTTTCCGTCCGGTAGCACGCGCCAGCAACAGGTTCGCGACGTTGACGCAGGCGATCAGCAACACGAGCATCACCGCGCCCAGCATGATCGTCAGCGGCGTCTCCATCTGACGATGATAGGCGGCATGCAGGGGTTCCACTTTGATGCCCCAACCTTTATCCGCGGCGGGATATTTCGCGGCCAGGGCGTCGGCCAAAGTGTTCATCGCAGCCTGTGCCTGGGCGATGCCCACACCGGTTTTGAGGCGCGCCTGTGTTTGCAGATCCCTTGAAGTGGCGCGGCCGGCTTCGCTGCGTTCTTCGGGTGTCAGCACCAGTGGAACGAACACGTCCATTTCCTGGTCCCAGGTAAAACGGAACGAGGCCGGCATCACGCCCACGATCGTGTAGCGCTGCTGGTTGAGCGTGATGATCTTGCCCAGAATGGAAGGGTCGGAGCCGTAACGCATCTGCCACAGACGATAGCCGATAACGGCCACTTGATCGCGGCCCGGCTGTGTTTCTTCGGGCAGAAAAAAGCGCCCTAGGAGCGGCGGAACGCCGAACATGGGCAGCACCTCGGCCGAAGCCTTGATGGCGTCCACACTTTCCGGGCGGTCGCCTTCCGTAATGTTCAACCCCGCCCAGCGATAATAGGCGACGTATTGAAACACACCAGCTTTGGCGATATCCGCGAGGTTGGGGGCTGAGACGCCGGTCTGAATATAGCCCTCACCCCGCTGATTGCGCCACTGCCCGAGGCCAACGAGCCGATCCGGATGCGGATAAGGCAACGGGCGAAGGATAATGGCGTCCACCAGACTGAAAATGGCAGCGTTGGCGCCAATGCCTAATGCCAGGGTAAGCACAGCCACGATTGCGAAGCCTGGGTTCTTGGCCATCACCCGCAGCCCATAGCGCAAGTCTTGAAGGAGTGTGCTCATCGCGTCCTCCGATGATACTTATTCGGCCTTCGAACCACGCAAGATCCGCCGTATCTGTTCGATGTGGTGGGTGTTTCGGCTTCCTTCGGCGGCATGTCGATATTGTCTCGCAGAAAAAGGCGAAGCGGCTCAGACTACGGAAGCTTCCACCTCGTCGCCTTCTCCGGGGGCGAGAAACAGGTTCGACTCCACTCCATGCTGGCGCGTGTAGAGATCGTGGTAGCGGCCTTTTGCCGCGTAGAGCTGCGCATGGTTTCCACGTTCGACGATGCGGCCGCCTTCGACAACCAGTATCTGATCGGCTCGCCGGATGGTGGACAGACGGTGTGCAATCACGAATGTCGTCCGGCCCTGCATGAGATAGGAAAGGCCGACCTGGATTAAGGCTTCCGATTCGGAATCGAGACTCGAAGTGGCTTCATCGAGGATGAGAATGCGGGGATCCGCGAGGATTGCGCGGGCGATGGACACGCGCTGCTTCTGCCCACCGCTGAGTTTGACGCCGCGCTCGCCCACGATGGTGTCATAACCCGCGGGAAAGTTTTCCGCAAACTCGTCGACACGCGCGATGCGGCAAGCTTCCAGAATCTCCTCTTCGGTAGCGGCTGGACGCGAGAAGGCAACGTTGTCGCGAATGGTTCCATCGAAAAGAAACGAGTCCTGCAGAACCAAGCCGAGCTGCAGGCGATAACTGGAGAGCGCCACTGTGGAGAGATCGAAGCCGTCCACGAGCACCTTGCCTTGATTCGGCAAGTGGAATGCGGTGATCAGGCCGATCATGGTGGACTTGCCGGAGCCTGACGAGCCCACCAGCGCGGTAACTGTTCCGGGCCGCGCGTCGAAAGAGACATCGTGCAGCACCGGTTTCGCTTCTTCATAGGCGAAGGAGACGTGCTCGAACTGCACATGGCCGTCGATGGTGGGCAGCACGGTTGCGCGTAGCGGATCTTCGTCTTCCGGACGCTCACGCAGGATTTGGCGGGTGCGCTCGAGTCCCGCCAGCGCTTCGGAGATTTGGGTGCCTATGTTTACGATCTGGACCACTGGCGCAATCATGAAGGCAAGGAGCGACGTGTACATAACGAAATCGCCGATGTCCATGTGGTGAGCGGCCACTTGGCGCGCGCCGAGGAACATGATCAGCGCTCCGACGAGACCCATGAGAATTGTCGAGGCCAAGGTCATGAGTGAAATGGTGGTCAGCGATTGAAAGACATTGTCGAGCAGACGCCGGGCCCCAGCCGCGAACACGCCGGCTTCGCGTTTTTCCGCGTGATAGCCCTTGATGACCCGAACGCCCCCGAGTGTTTCGGTGAGACGCCCGGTGACTTCGGCAGTAATCTTGCTCCGCTCGCGGAAAATAGGGCGGACGCTTTTGAAGGCGCGCTGGAGCACAACGCCGAACGCGATGAGAATAATCAAGACGAAAGAGGTCATCGTGGCGCTGGTGCGGAAGAGCAGAAAAGTGGAGATAGCCGCGGTGAGCAGGCCGCCGGCCAGCTCGACTAATCCGGTTCCGATGAGGTTACGAACGCCCTCGACGTCGCTCATGATGCGCGAGACCAGCGTTCCGGTCTTGTTCGCGTCGTAGAAGCTAACCGGGAGCCGGCCGATGTGTTCCTGTATGCGGATCCGCATTTCGTAGATCAGGCGCTGGCCGGATTTAGAAAGAAGCTGGGTAAGTGAAAAAGAGGTTACGCCCTGGATCATGGTGGCGAGAACGACCCCCAGCACGATCGGCGCGAGCAGGTGGATTTGGCCTTTCCGCATCACGTTGTCGATGAGGAATTTCGAGCTGATGGGCAGGGCCAGTCCACAAACGCGATTGACCACCATGAGCGCGGCGCCCGCGAGCAGCAGGCCCCGGCGCGGCTTCATGAGCGCCCAGATTTCGGGCAGGAGGGTCTTGAGACGCTCCGATTGGCTTGGCTTATCCACGGGTTTCTCTATTGAGTCCTTCTTAGATGATCGCTCGGCAGGAAAGGGCGTGGGTTTCTTAGGCGGGAGCGGGCGCTTGGCGAACGGGACCGGCGTTAAGCGCCAGGAACTCTGCCGGTACTTGTGTGGGAGTAGTCGGGGCCAGACGCGGGCCCGGAACATTTTCATCCTTCGTTGCGGCACGAAGGACCATGTCTTAGTCGTGCCGCAGAGCCGCCAGCGGATCAATTCGGGACGCTCGCCTTGCCGGCGCATAGCCGGCGAGAATCGCGGCGCTTAGGAGGACGACACCGGCCAGCGCCAGGGTTACCGGATCATTGGGCTGGGTTTCGAACAGAAACGATCTGACAACCCGGAACATGACGAACGCGGCAGGCACGCTGATCGCGAGTCCCACCGCCGCCAGTAGCAGAACGCGGCGCAGAACCATCCATATTACGGCGCCGCGTTGCGCGCCCAGAGCCATACGGGTTCCAATCTCGCCGATTTGCCGCGTGACGTTGTACGACATCGTGCCGTAGAGTCCCACGCACGCGATCAGGAGAGCGAGAACCGCGAAGCCCGTGCATAGTTTCGCGAACGTGAGTTCCCGGCTGATCGTCCGATCGATTTCCGCAGCCTGTGTGATCACCTTTGTGACGGGTATGCGTGAATCTGCCTCCCGCACGATCTCACGCACACTCTGAACAAACCTCAGCGGATCACCCGCAGTGCGCAGCGCGTAGGTGACTCGGTCCGGAGAAAACTGGCTGACCGCTACGAACACGGTCATTGCATTCTCCTCTTCATTTTTCAAACCACCGTACCGCAGGTTACCCGACACGCCGACGATTTCGAGATCGCGCTTCTCGTCCGGGAGAGTGATGCGCCGGCCCACCGGATTCTCGTTCCCGAAGTAAGTCCGCGCCAGCCGTTCGCTGATCACTGCAACCGGCGGCGAGCCCGGTTGGTCGCGGTCGTCAATCTCACGCCCGGCCAGGATTGGAATCTGCATCGTCGTCAGGAAACGCGGTCCAGTGGACATGACGCGTGCGCCATCCAAGGTAACGGCGCCGATCTTCATTGTCCCCTTGATTGGCTGCCCGACGCGGGCGGCGTCGATGATCGAGGATTGCGAAAGCGACGCGCTGCGCACTCCGGGGATCGATTCGAAGCGCTTGCGCAGGTTCTCGTAGAAAGTGGCGATCTCCGGGTCGCGATGCCCGGCCTGGCGCGCATTCAACGAGAACAGAAGGATGTTCTCGCGGGCGTATCCAAGTTGCACGGAGTGCAGCTTGTTGAGTGTCCGGACAAACAGACCCGCGGCGACCAGCATGAGAAAAGAGATCGCGATTTGGGCGACCACCAGAACGTGCTGCGCACGGCGGCGCGGTCCGCCCCCATGGCCATCTTTTAGCGCGGGCATGACGTCCGGACGCGTCGACTGAATCGCCGGAGCGAGGCCAAATAACAAGCCGCAAACCACTGAGAGCGCCACCGTCACGGCCAGCACGCTCCAGTTCAATTCCGCGTGCAGCGTAAAGTTCTCCCGCCCGTTGGAGAGCAGAAACGTCAGCGATCGAATGCCCCAGAGCGCAAACAAGACCCCGAATGCTCCGCCAAGCGATGCCAGCATCACACTCTCGGTAAGCAACTGCCGCACGACGCGGAACCGTCCCGCTCCCAGGCTGAGCCGGACAGCCATTTCGCGGCGTCGCGCAGCGGCCCTTGCCAGGAGCAGATTGGCGATGTTCGCGCACGCGGTCGCCAGAATCAATCCCACCATCATCAGGAGCACGTACAGAGGCTTGGAATACTGGCGGCGCAAGCTACCCAGACCCTCGGCGCCCGGATTCAGGATCAGCGCCGGCAGTTTGGCGCGCTCACCGGCTGTTTGGGCGGTCGTGGCAACCCAACGATGGAAACGAGGAGCCAGCGCTGCCTGCGCCTGGGCCATGCTTACGCCGGGACGCAGACGGCCCATCATTTCAATCCAGTAGAAATTTTCGTCGCCATACATACGAGCCGCTCCGACGCCGTCTACGAGCAGATTCGCGTGCAACGGAAGGTAGAGGTCCGGCGCCGCCGCTGGGTCGACTCCGAAGAATTCCGGCGGCGCGACGCCGATCACCGTGAAGGGAATGTTATCGACGAGAATTGACTGTCCAATCGCATTCGGCGGTCCCCCAAAGCGATTCTGGCTTGTCGCAAAACTGATTACGGCGACCGGCGCTGCGCCGGGGCGGTCGTCTTCGGAGTCGATCAGACGTCCCGCGGCCGGCGACACTGCCAGGCCACGAAAATACTCGCCGGTGACGTACTCCGCGCTGGCGGTCGTGGCCTGCCCGTGGATAGACAGGTTACGGTGTAGTCCGTTGAAGTATCCGAAGAGCGTGGAAAAGACGGGATTCTCCGCGCGAAGCGTCTCGAACGCGCCGTACGGGAACATCCCGCTGACCATGGCGCCTTTGCCGCCCGGCCACGCAAGACCTTGTACCCCGTGCATGACGTGGACCCATTGCTTGTCGGCGTCCTGGGGCGGCCGGCTATGCCAATTCAAGACCACCAGCGACTCGGGATCGGCCACCGGCAGCGAGCGCAACAGAATCGACTCCATGAAGCTGTAGATCGCAGTATTCGCCCCGATGCCGAGCGCCAGCAACAAGACCGCCAGGGCGCTGAATGCCTTGTTGGCGGCCATCGTGCGGCAGCCATAGCGGATGTCCTGTCCAAGTTCCGACCAAAACCGTGTCATCCAGATCTCCCGTGACTCTTCGTGCTTCAGTCCGACGTTGCCAAATCGCCGGCACGCTTCAGTCCTGGCGCGCTCCGCCGTCATACCGTCTGCTTGCAGTTCCGCGGCTTTTTCCGCAAGGTGGAGTTCCATTTCCTCACGCAGCGCCTCGCTGCGCCTGGCACTTTCTATCCAATACCTCAGCCGTCGTAACACGTCCGTCACCCCGCTCCCATCACGCGCGCGATCGCCAGCGTGAGTTTGGCGTACTGCCGGGTTTCAACGGCCAGCTGTTTGCGGCCGGCCGCCGTGATCTTGTAGATCCTCGCCCGCCGATTATTCGACGTCACGCCCCAGACACCGGCGATCCAGCCGTTTAGCTCCAGCCGCTGGAGAGCGGGGTACAGCGAGCCCTCCTCGACGAGGAGCTCATTGTCGGACGATTGTTGAATGAACTGGACTATGCCGTATCCATGGAGGTTGCGCAGCGACAGCGTCCGCAGAATTAACATGTCCAGTGAACCGGGCAACGAATCGTTCTTTTGCGCCTTGCGTCCCATACCAAGAATTCTTAGCTTACGGCGACGAGATTACGCGAGTCAAGTTCAGATTGGCTAGCCCTCTCGCCGCAAGATGGTTCGGGGCGCTCAAGCGCGCCGGATGCGAATGGCGCGCGTTGCCGCTGTCGACCAACAGGCTACGTCCGATCTCAACTGGCGTAAAGGATCAGAGTCCTCGTGCGAGTGGTCGGGAAGGTCATTCCAGACTAGAGACGCGTGGTTTCCGCAAGTCGATCGGGTAGGCTAAAACGAGCATTTCAGAGAGGAACATGGATATGACAAGGCATCCGGGCGGCCGCGTTTTTCAATTCACCCAGGTAGTGCGGCTCGCATCCGCTTTATTGCTGTTCGGCTGGTTCATCAGCGGCGATGAGTCTCAAACTGGCAACCCAACTTATAAGGCGTGGAGCGATTACGGAGGCGCGGCGGACTCTTCTCAATACTCGGCACTGAAGCAGATTAATCGGTCGAATGTAAAGAAGCTCGAAGTGGCGTGGATATATCCGACGGGCGACAACAAGAAATACTTCTTCAATCCGCTGATGGTCGATGGGCTGCTGTATGTTCTGGCTAAGAACAATTCGATTGTCGCCCTGGATGCGTCTACCGGAAAAGAGGTCTGGGTACACCAAACCGATCCGGCGACGAAACTGATCACGAATCGCGGAATTAACTACTGGGAGAGCAAGGATCGAACCGACCGGCGGCTTCTGTTTGCGAGAGATAACTTCCTGCGCGCGATTGATGCGCGAACGGGAAAGCCGATCTTGTCCTTCGGCAACAACGGGCTTGTGGATTTGAGGGAAGGCCTCGGCCGCGATCCGAAAACGCTTTCCCTGGTTCAATCCACAACGCCCGGGCGAGTTTTTGAAAATCTGCTTATTCTCGGGTCGGCGACAAACCAAGGGTACGGATCCGCTCCCGGCGATATTCGCGCCTATGACGTACGCACGGGTGAGCTGGTCTGGAGTTTTCATACCATCCCGCATCCTGGCGAGTTCGGATATGACACATGGCCGAAGGACGCATGGAAGACCGTTGGCGGCGCTAATAGTTGGAGCGAACTTTCTCTGGACGAGAGACGCGGGATCGTTTATGTGCCGACGGCTAGCCCCAAATACAACTTTTACGGGGCCGACCGCACGGGGGCCGATCTGTTCGGCGACTGCCTGCTCGCGCTGAACGCCCGCACCGGCAAACGTCTTTGGCACTTCCAAATGGTTCACCACGACATCTGGGATTACGATAATGCGACCGCTCCGAAACTTCTCACGGTGCGACATGAGGGGAAACTCGTCGATGCGGTTGCGGAGCCCGGTAAAGAGGGATTTCTCTGGGTATTCAACCGGGTGACGGGAGAGCCGCTATGGCCGATCGAAGAACGGGCTGTGCCGCGTTCCGACATGCCGGGAGAAGAGGCGTGGCCAACGCAACCGTTCCCGCTCAAACCACCGCCGTTCGCCCGACAAACGTTTACGGAGAAAGATCTCAGCTCTTTGATAGAGGATCCGGCAGAGCGCGCGCATTTTCGCGATGAAATTCAGAGCGCTCGGAACGAAGGTATATTTACGCCGCCGGGACTGCGCAACACCATTGAGATGCCGGGCAACAACGGCGGAGCCAACTGGGGCGGCGCCGCAGTCGATCCGACAAATGGCACGTTGTACGTAGTATCGAAAGATCTGCCCTGCCTGCTGAAACTGGAGCCGGAAAAAACGCAAGAAACGAGTGCGTCAACGAATAGCGGAGCGAACGGTCCACTTGGCACGTCATCGGACAGCAGGCGGTACGTCAGCGGATTCGGATTTATGTTTACGAGCACCGGACTCTCTCCGATCTCTCCGCCCTGGTCATCACTTACCGCTTACGACCTGAACGAGGGGACAATCAAGTGGAGAATTCCGCTCGGCGAGGTTCCCGAACTTGCGGCGAGGGGCTTTAAAGACACTGGCTCGATGTACCCGAAGGTAGGTCCGGTGGTGACGGCGGGAGGGCTCATCTTTACGGCCACGCGAGACCGTAAGGTCCGGGCACTCGACGAGGAGACCGGGAAGGTGTTGTGGGAAAGAGAAGTGGGCGCGGCTCTCGAAGGGATTCCGGCGGTATACGAGTTTCATGGGAGAGAATACCTGGTGGTCTGCGCAGCCGCACAGGCAGCCGTGAATCCGGCGCTGCAGGGTAAAATAAACGGCGCCTACATTGCTTTTTCATTGCCGGCAGGGGCAAAGGACTAAGCTGGACGGCAAGTTCGCGCTGGGTTTTCGGGACTTCGTGGGCGCATTCCCGCGATATCCTCGGAGTGTAATGCGCACCGGTTCGCAGACGGCGGAGGCCGATCGGGAAGAAGCGATCGGACGCCGGATTGCGCTCATCAGCATGAGCGTTGGCGGGCTGTTGGCGGCCGCTAAGATTCTGGTCGGCGTCCATGTGGGATCCACGGCGGTGGTATCGGACGGCATGGAAGCGGTCGGAGATGTACTCTCCTCCGGCATTGTCTATGCGGGCCTTTGGCTAGCGAGTAAGCCTCCCGATTACGAGCATCCTTACGGGCATGGCCGCTATGAAACTCTAGCGGGCTTGGCAGTGGGGGCGATGCTGCTGCTTGCCGGCGCGTTCATTTTCTGGCACGGGCTCTCCGGATTGGGCGAGCGAACGCAATTGCGCGCTTATGCGCTGTATCCGCTGATTGCCGCAGTGTTTATAAAGTTCGCGTTAGCCGCCATGAAATTGCGCGTGGGCAAGCGAATCGAAAGCGCGTCGCTCGAAGCCGATGGATGGCACGATCTAACCGACCTGCTCTCGACGTCGGTGGCCCTGATCACGGTTGGACTGACGCTGGTGAATCCAGTGCGCTTCGGAGGCGCCGATCATCTTGGCGGGATGCTGATCGGCATTGTGGTCTTCTTCCTGTCGATACGGGTGGTGCGGCACACCGTTGGCCAGCTTCTCGACACTATGCCGGAACCGGGCAAGATGGGCCAGATCCGCGAGGCTGGATTAAGCGTGCCGGGCGCCCTAGGCATTGAGAAATGTTTTGCGCGCCGCACGGGCCTGAAATATCATGTCGATCTACATCTTGAAGTCGCGCCCGAGATGACGGTTCGCGAATCGCACGAAATCGCGACGCAAGTAAGATTTGAAATCAAAGATCGCCTGCATTGGGTGGCGGACGTGCTCGTGCACGTTGAACCGTCGGGGATGTCGTCTGAAGAAATAGAGAAACATAAGGTAGTGTTTGGACACGTGAATGGAGAATAAAGAGATTGCGCGGCTTCTTTATGAAACCGCCGATCTGATGGAAGTTGCGGGCGAAGACGGGTTCCGGATCCGCAGCTATCGCAACGGTGCATCGGTCATCGCGAGCTATCCGGAACGCATCGTCGATATCCTTTGCAATCCGGACCGCAAAGTGACGGAAATTCCAGGGATCGGCAAAGGGCTTGCGTTCGTTCTCTCCGAAATCTGTCAGAGGGGATCATTCGATCGCCGCGACGAAATGCTCGCAAAGTATCCGGCGTCCGCTCTCGAATTGCTCAAAATTCAGGGTTTGGGCCCAAAGAGTATCGCTCTGCTTTACGAGCATCACGGCGTGAAGACGGTAGACGATTTGGAGCGTATCTGCCGAGAACAGAAACTGCGTGCGTTGCCGCGGATGGGAGCGAAGCTCGAGGAAAAGGTTCTGCGCTCGATAGAGGCTTACAAAAAGAGCGCGGGCCGTTTTCTGCTGAGCTTCGGAAGACGGACGGCCGATGAACTTACCGCGGAATTCAGCGCGCTGCCCGGAATAGAAAGAGTGGAGGCCGCAGGCAGCCTGCGGCGCGGGCGCGAGACCATCGGGGATCTGGACATTCTGGTAACCGGCGCCGGGGCAGCCCATGCGCTGACTCACCTGGTGGGCCATCCGAAATCTCAGGAGGTTCTGGGCCAGGGTGCGAATAAAGCCAGCGTGAGCTTCGGGCTGGAAAGGCTGCAAGTGGATGTCCGCGCGCTGCCGCATGAAAGCTTTGGCGCCGCGATGCAATATTTCACCGGCAGCAAAGAACATAATGTCGTACTACGCACCAACGCCATCAAACAAGGCCTGACGCTCAACGAATACGGCCTTTTCACGCTCGAAAACAACGAGCACGTGGCAGGCGAGAGCGAGGAAGAGGTGTACGGACGCCTCGGCTACGCGTGGGTTCCGCCCGAGCTGCGTGAAAATTGCGGGGAATTAGAAGCCGCGCGGAATGGAACGCTTCCGAAGCTTCTCGAGATAACCGACATGCGCGGCGATCTGCACATGCACACGATTGAAAGCGACGGCAAATCGGAGCTGCGCGAGATGGCGGAGGCCGCCGCGGCGCTCGGGTACGAATACATCGCGATCACGGATCATTCGAAGGCTCTGGCGATGGCGAACGGACTGGATGAGCAACGCGTCGCCGCCTTTGCCCGGCAGGTTCGAGAACTCAATCGCGGGGGGCTGCCGCTACACGTTTTTTCTGGTCTCGAATGCGACATCCTGCGGGATGGATCCATGGATATCGCTGAAGATGCGTTGGCCGAACTGGACCTGGTGATCGGCAGCGTTCACAGCTACATGAACCTGGAAGCGGCGGAGATGACCGACCGGCTTCTCAGGGCGCTCGAATCGCCATCGATCCGAATTCTGGGTCATGCGACAGGACGTATTCTTCTGCAGCGCGAAGCTTATCCTTTCGACTTCGATCGGATTGCGGCGAAAGCCGCCGAGCGGGGCATATTGCTCGAGATCAACGCGAGCCCGGAGCGGCTCGATGTGTCCGGTCCTCTCATCCGGGCAGCCAAAGGCAAAGGCTGCGGATTCACGATTTCGACCGACGCCCACCGGCCCGCACACCTCCACAACATGCGTTTTGGCATTATGACGGCGCGGCGCGGCTGGCTCGAAGCGTCGAATGTTCTGAATACGAAGCCTCTGGCGGAGGTTCAAGCCTCGCTGCAAATGAGAAATGAGAGCGCCTGGCGAATGCGGTGCTGAAAGCGCGGAGTTCGATGCGCACGATACAATTAGAGTTAAATCTGTTTTGAGGGAGGTTCGCATTTAATGTCCGCTTCGCCGCGCCGGGAATCGGCCGTCGTCAACGTTGGAGGGATCAAAGTTGGCGGCTCGAATCCGATCGTCGTGCAATCCATGACGAACACCGATACGGCGGATTCAGCGGCCACCGTGAATCAGGTAATGGACCTTGCGCGGGCCGGTTCTGAGCTGGTTCGCATCACGGTCAATACGGAGGAGGCGGCGCAGGCGGTCCCGACTATCGTCAATACCCTCCGCGATTTCGGCGTCAACGTTCCCATCATCGGCGATTTTCATTACAACGGCCACATTCTGCTTAAGAAGTATCCGGATTGCGCTCGCGCGCTGGCCAAATACCGGATCAATCCCGGCAATGTCGACATAGGCCGCAAGCAGGACGACAACTTCCGCGTGATGATCGAAGCGGCGATTGAGCATGACCGTCCGGTCCGCATCGGCGTCAATTGGGGCTCTCTCGATTCGGCCCTGCTTACGCGGATGATGGACCTGAATTCGCGCTCTGCCGATTCTCTGGACGCCATGGAAGTCACCATGCGCGCCATTGTCGAAAGCGCTCTCCGCAGCGCCGAAAACGCCGAGCGCTTCGGTCTAGCTCACGACAAGATCATTCTCAGCGCGAAGTGCAGCGGCGTGCAGGACCTGGTTCATGTCTACGAAATGCTCGGCAGCCGATGCGATTATCCCCTGCATCTCGGTCTCACGGAAGCCGGTCTCGGCTCGAAGGGGATTGTCGCTACAACCGCGGCCATGTCAGTGCTTTTACAGCAGGGAATCGGAGATACCATCCGCTCCTCGCTGACTCCCCTTCCGAACGGCGACCGCACGGAAGAGGTAATCGTCTGCCAACAGATTCTGCAGGCTCTGAACCTGCGCAGCTTCACTCCACAAGTGGCGGCATGCCCCGGCTGCGGGCGCACTACGAGCACTTTTTTCCAGGACATGGCGGATCAGATCCAGACCTATCTGCGCGATCGGATGGTGGGTTGGCGCGAGCAATATTCCGGCGTCGAAGAGATGAAGGTGGCGGTGATGGGCTGTGTCGTGAACGGTCCCGGCGAGTCGAAGCACGCCAATATCGGAATCTCGCTGCCGGGCACCTTTGAAAAGCCCGTCGCTCCGGTGTATATAGACGGCAGGCTGTCCACGACGCTGCGAGGCGACCACATCGTCGCCGAATTTCGCGAGATTCTCGACAATTACGTTGCCCAACGATATGGAGCAACAGAATCCGTCGCCCAAAGCGTCGCCTGATGCGGAAATCGCGCGCCTACGCGAACTGGTCGCGGACCTCTCCGCTCGCGTAGCTGCACTGGAGCGCGCCGTTTCCGCTGTGCCGCCGCCTATTTCGGGGGAACGGAACGACTCTGGTGTCGGCCTTACGGTTATCAATCGCATCGGCGCTGTCACGCTGATTGCCGGTATCGTCTTTTTTTTCAAATACGCAGCCGATAATCAATGGATCGACGCGCGTGAGCTGGTTGTATTGGGGTTGGCGGCGGCATTTGCCCTCATTGGGGTGGGCGAATGGATGCGCCGAAAAGGCCAGCAGACTTTCGGGCAAGGCTTGGCGGGATGCGGCTTCGCAACGCTTTATATATCCGCTTACTCGGCCTTCGCCCAGTCCAGGTTGATTTCCCGCGAGACCGATTTCTTTGCGCTTTTCGCCGCCTCCGTGTTCGCGATTGCGCTTTCTTTTCGCTTTGCGAGCTCGGCGGTCGCCGCAGTAGGTTTCACCGGCGGGTTTATCGCTCCGCTGCTGCTCCGCGCTTTCCAGGATGGCGTCCCGTCGTGGATGTACGCCACGTACTTGCCTTTGTTGGGCGTATTATCGGTTGCGACCGTGGCTCGCCTGTATCGCGGTTCAGCATCGAAGAGCGCGCTCTTTCTCGCCGCATTTAACGCATTGTGGGCCATCCTCGCCGCCTGGATTTTACTGAGCAGCCATCAACCGACAGCCTTTGTGGTTTGTACGGTCGCCCTGGCCGGGATACACTTCGGCGCGGCTTATTTCGCGAGGCGGAATTTCCTGCTTTCGGCCGTTTTGTACTGCTGCGGGCACGGATGTTTTCTCACAGCGGCAATGCGCGAGATTGAGATCCGGACGACCAATCAATCCAGCCTCGCGAGCGAGCTCGATTCTGTTTTTCTCGCTTTCTATGCCGTGGCTACGATTGTTTCGGCGCTTCTCCGAAGATCGACGCTGGACCGTTGGCTCGGCGTGACTCTGATCGGCATTGTGGTAGCGAAGCTCTATTTATACGATGTTTGGCTGCTGACGCGCTTTTACCGGATCACCGCATTCATCGCTTTGGGGGTGCTGCTGCTGCTAGCGTCTTATCTGTATTCGCGATTTAAATCGCGAGCGGAGAGCGGCGTCCGCTAGCTACTTCTGGACCAGATTCTGTATCTCGTCCAGTTCTTTGCCGGCTTCCGCCCACTTTCCTTGCGCGCTCAATTCGCGATAGCGCTGCAGGCGATCCCTTATCTGCTGAAGCGTTTGCACGGCCTGATTGGACACTCCCGGCGGCGTTGGCGCGGCTGCGGTCGATGGGCCGGCGTTCGCATTCTGCTGATTACCGGTCTGATTGGTTTGCTCGGTTCCGCCTAAGTTCTGAATCAACTGCGAAAGCGCCTGCTCATAGGTATCCGCATACGCCAGGCGGTTTCCCATGGCGAGGGCGACTTTCTTCAATTGGGGCATGCTGGCTTGCGACGACTGAATGTAAATCGGCTCAACGTAGAGAAAGCTGTTGTCGATCGGCAGCACCAGCGTCTGGCCGCGCAACACTTGCGATCCCTGCTGATTCCATAAGGTCAGATCTTTCGAAATGTTCTGGTCCTGATTGATTCGAGCGTCGATCTGCATCGGTCCGTAAATAATGTTTTGTTTCGATAGCTGCTCAAAGACTAATTCGCCCAGATGCTCGCCATCGCAACGCGCGTACATCACGCCGATGAGGTTGTCTTTACTGGCCGGAGTAAAGGGGGTGATGAGCATGAACTCCGGCGTATCGCTGCCTGGCAGCGCGGCAACCACATAGGTTGGCGTAACCGCTGACGCTCCGGCCCCTCCTTGACCGCCAGTCTTCGCCAGATCCCAGAGGTCCGCCCGATTATAGAAGGCTTCCGCGTCGCGCATATGAAACGTGCGATAAATCTCGGCTTGCGCGCTGAACAACGTCTCCGGGTAACGGGCATGCGCGCGCAAGTCGGCGGGCATCGCCGATTCCGGCTTGAAGAGAGAGGGGAATAAGCGCCAATACGCTTGAATCAGAATGTCGCCGGGATCAAAAACATATAAGTTTGTCTCTCCCGTATAAGCGTCTACGGTCGCCTTGATCGAGTTCCGGATGTAATTGAAAGACGAACCATCGCCGAGATCCAGTTCGCGCGAGTACGGATGAACATCCGAGGTCATGTATCCATCGACGATCCAGACTAGATGCCCCGTGTTGGTCAGCACTAGATAGGGATCGGAGTCCCACGTCAGAAAGCCCGCGAGCTTGGTGAGCCGCTCGAGAATTGCCCGATGAATCATCATCCGGCTGCTTCCGGTGAGAGGGCTTGGCAAGACGATGTTCAGATCGCCATACTGGACGGCGGCGGCGAGACGCAACAGAGGAGATGAAATTGGGAATCCGCCGGTTCCGGCATAGCGAGTATAAACGCTCTCGGAACCGGAGGGATAATTGAACTCCTGCTGCGCCGTATCGACAAACACAGGCTCGTGCGCGATCTCGCTGTAGTAAATTTCGGGCCGGGTGAAGGTGAGACTTTTGGTCGTCACCACGGGAGGAGCGTCTTTGATGAATAATACCGGCAAGCCGTCAGCCGTGATGCGGTTGGCCTCCGCCATGACGATTCCATACCCGTGCGTGTAGATAAAATGCGGGTTGATCCAGCGGCTCCGCGCTTCTCCAAGCTGCCGGATATCCAGCTCGCGGGGTGAAATCAGTACTTGACGGAGCTGTCCGTCAATCTGATAACGATCGACGTCGGTATCGACATAAACGTAGGGGCGCAGGGGCTGAATCTGCGAAATCGTCTCGCGAAACGCGCGCCAGTCCCACAGCCGCACGTTATCGAGCAGCGCCTGATGTTTCGCGTAGTCGATCGGAATCTCCGGCGCCGCCTCGCGCGTAGTTTCCTTCACGCGCTGATTCAAGCCATATGCCGATCGCGTCGCGTCGATGTGGTGCTGGATGTACGGTCCTTCGACTTTCAGTTCATCCGGACGGACGTACAATCCGGCGACGACCGGCGGCAGTATGAAGCGCACGGGAAGAACCAGCAGGAGGACCAGCGCCCACCGGCCGCGTTTCGCCAGAATCAGACAGGCGGCCACAAGCGCGCATAAAATCATGAGCCATTGCAGCGGCAGAACAATGTGATCGGCAACCCAATCCACGCCCACCAGATAGGTGCCGTGATCCTCGAGCAGAAGGGCATAGCGATCGAAGAAGATCTTCCCGGCGATCCCTATCAGCAGGATTGCGGCCGCGAGCCGCACAAAAGTAGAATCGAACAAATCGCGGAAGGAGATGCGCTCGAAATCGAAAGAAGCGCCAGGGGTGAGATTCGGCAGTTGCCTGCTCAATTTTTCGGCATGGGCCGCCAGCCAGTAAATCAGCAGGGCCAGGATCACCGCGATCAGCACTACCCGCAACAGCATGTTGTAAAAAGGAAGGCCGAAAAAATAGAAATGGAGCGGCTTGTGAAATATCGGGTCTATGAATTCCGCCGGCGATCGGTCGAGCCGCAAACCTCCGAAGTACCTTACAACGGTCCAACTGTCCACGGTGGCATTCGCCACGCCAATTGCGAATATTACGAACACGGCTAAGGCGATACGCGATACGAAGGATCGCTTGAGGAAACCGAAGAGAGGCGTATCCGGCGTGCGCCGCATTCCCAATTTGAAGGCAACCCAGAACACGCAAAAGAAGAGCAGAATGGCGAGAAGGATTGGCCCGGTGCCGTAAATCAGGAGATTGACCCAGGTGTCCACCTGGTGGAGCTCAGACCACCAGGAGTAATCGATCAGGGTGGAGGCGGCGTAACGGGAGCAGAGCAGTATCGCCAAGATCACGACGATGGCAAAGATCAAGGCGCCGCGCCGCTGTCGTTGCCGCTGCCCAATGTAGCGATCTGGCATGTAATGGGAAAGGCGAGAGTTCTAATCTACCGCAGAAAGCGCTAGTATATCGCTGTTCCGGTGAGGAGTGGAGTTTTCCTTGCGGAGAAGCGCCAATAATCCCGCTGTCACTTCATTGAAGACTTTGCGCCGCCGGTGAATGATCCGCACGGGGCGGAACAGCTCCGCGGGCTGGAGTCCGAGGGCGGCCATTCGCCCCTGGTCCAGGTCCTCGCGCATGACGCGCCTCGGCATGATACTGAGCCCGGCGCCGTGCGCCACGGCTTCTTTGATCATTTCGAGATTATCGAAGTGCAGCCCCATGCGCACGCTGACTTTGTGGTCGCGCAGATAGCGCTCAATCTGGCTCTGAATGGGCAGATCGTCATCAAAGCCGATGAAGTGCTCGCCGTCGAGCGCGGTCGGCGGGATCGATTTTCTCCGGGCCAGCCGGTGATTGGGCGCGACGGCGACCACCATTTCCTCCAGGCGCCACGGGAGAGCAATTATTTCCCGCGACGATTCCGCATAGCTCATCAGCCCCAGATCCGCTTCATTCTCGGCGATGGCTTCCCATACGCGTTCCGGGCGAAGGTAGGAAACCTGCAAGTGCCCGTCGGGAAAAGCATCGGCAAAGCGCTCTTTGATTTCGGCCATTTCCGACAGCCCCACCGAATAGATCGCGGCGACGCGAACCGTCCCGTTCGCCTGTTTTTTCAAGAGGTCCAGGGACGCTTGCAACTCGTCATGCCTTCGCAAGACGTCCCGGCAGTAGTCGAGGTACACCTTTCCGGCGGCGGTGAGCGTGAGCGGCCGCGTGGCGCGGTCGAACAGCTTACTGCCCAGCTCGCGCTCAATTTCGTGAATGGCCTGGCTGGCCGCCGACTGGCTCACTTGGTTCAGGCGCGCGGCTTTGCTCACACTGTGAGAGTGAGCTACATCGCGGATAAGGTGAAGATTATCGAGGGTCACGGCCTGATCCAGGATAACATAAGAAAAACTAATTTAGTGGTCATACAAATTCGATTTGACGGATAGTAGATCACTCGCTATACTCAAATTCACCGTCCCCCGCTCGAGGAGACAAGAAGTGTATCCAGGCGAGTATTTGAATCGATTACCGGCGAAACAAGGGTTATACGATCCGGCGTACGAACACGATGCCTGCGGGATCGGGTTCGTAGTCAATATCAACGGTGAGCCGTCGCACGACATCGTGCTGAAGGGTTTGGAGATTCTGGTCAACCTGCAGCATCGCGGAGCGTGCGGGTGCGATTCGGAGACGGGCGATGGGGCGGGCGTTCTGATTCAGATCCCTCACGTCTTCTTTGCGAAAGAAGCGGCGAGTCTTGGATTTTCGTTGCCGTGCCCCGGGGAATATGGCATCGCGATGTGCTTCCTGCCGGTTGAGCACCAGCAGCGCCTCACTTGTGAAGGCTTGCTCGAAAAAATCTCGCGCGAGGAGGGCCTGACGGTGCTCGGTTGGCGGGATACGCCGGTCCAAGTGGACGCAATCGGCCGTGTCGCGCGAGCCTCGCAACCCTATATCGAGCAATTTTTTGTGGGCTGCCCTTCAGGTTTGCCAGCCGATGAGTTCGAGCGCAAGCTGTATATGGTCAGAAAGCGCGTGGAGGCGTTGGTCGCGGCTTCGGACATGCGGGAAAAAGCCTTCTTTTACCTTCCGTCGTTTTCTTCCCGCACCATCATCTATAAAGGCTTGCTGCTGGCGAACCAGATCGGCGAGTTCTACAACGAGTTGCTCAATCCCGAGACGAAGAGCGCGCTGTGCCTGGTCCATCAGCGCTTTTCAACGAACACGTTTCCGACGTGGCAGCTTGCTCATCCGTTTCGCTACCTGTGTCACAACGGCGAGATCAACACTCTGCGGGGAAACGTCAACTGGATGAACGCGCGCCAGCCCATTCTGGCTTCGCCTCTTTTCGACGACATCAAAAAGCTTTTTCCGGTAATTCAACCGGAAGTCAGCGACTCGGCCGCGCTCGACAATGCCGTCGAGCTATTGACCATGTCGGGCCGCTCGCTCCCGCACGTCATGGCCATGCTGATTCCCGAAGCATGGGACGCCGATGGCACAATGCCTCCGGAGAAACGCGCATTCTACGAATATCACGCCTCGCTGATGGAGCCTTGGGACGGACCGGCAGCGGTCGCTTTTACAGACGGACGCATTATTGGCGCAACGCTGGATCGGAACGGTCTTCGACCGGCGCGCTATCTGGTCACTAAAGACGGCCTGTTGTTGATGGCATCGGAAACCGGAGTGCTTCCATTCGAAGCGGAGGAAATCGAATATAAAGGGCGCTTACAGCCGGGCAAGATGTTGCTGGTCGATCTGGAACAGGGCCGGATCGTACCGGACGAGGAGATCAAGCATCAGCTTGCCTCACGGCGGCCTTACGGCGAGTGGCTTGAAATCAACCAGGTGACTGTCGATTCGCTGCCGGAGCCGCACCGGATTCAAGGCACCGATCACGAAACCGTACTCACGCGGCAACGATGCTTCGGCTACACGGACGAAGACTTACGGCTGTTGATTTCGCCGATGGCATCGGATGGCCAGGAAGCGGTTGGTTCCATGGGAACGGACACGCCGCTCGCCTGCTTGTCCGATAAGCCGCAATTGCTGTTCAATTATTTCAAGCAACTGTTCGCGCAGGTCACGAATCCGCCTATCGATCCGATTCGGGAAGAGCTGGTGATGTCGCTGACCAGCTATATCGGCACTGAGCGCAACATTCTTGCCGAGACGCCGGAACATTGCCACACGTTGAAAATGCCGCATCCGGTACTGACGAACCGCGATCTCGAAAAATTGAGGCGCGTTTCCCGCGGCAATCTTCTGGCATCCACTTTGCCAACGACGTTCAGCGTGGTCGATGGAGAGACCGGACTAAAGCGTGCGCTCGATAGCCTATGCCGGCGCGCTTCACTGGCAATTAAAGCGGGATACACGCTGCTGATCCTCTCCGACCGGGGCGTCGATGAAGAGTTTGCGCCGATTCCGTGCCTGCTGGCGCTGACCGCGGTGCATAATCATCTGGTTCGCGAAGGCACCCGCACGGGAGTTGCGCTGATCATCGAATCGGGCGAGCCTCGCGAGGTGATGCATTTTTGCCTGCTGATTGGATACGGCGCGAGCGCTATCAATCCGTATCTGGCGATCGAGACCATCGAGCAAATGGCGGTGGGTGGTGAATTGCCGAACAGCATCACCCCGGAAGCGGCGATTAAGAACTACATCAAAGCCGTGAACAAAGGTTTGCTGAAGGTGATCTCGAAAATGGGCATTTCCACGCTGCAAAGTTATCGCGGCGCGCAAGTGTTCGAAGCGATCGGTCTCAATAAGGAGTTGATTAGCCGCTATTTTACGGGGACTCCTTCGCGCATTGAGGGGGTCGGGTTGGACGTTCTGGCGAAAGAAGCGGTGGAAAAACATAATCTGGCGTTTCGTCCCATGGCGGAGTTTGAGACAGAGCTTTCAACTGGAGGCAATTACCAATACCGCATTAACGGCGAATACCACCTGCTGAATCCGCTGACCGTCAGTAAACTTCAGCATTCGGTTCGCCAGCGGAGCTACGCGACATTTCAGGAATATACGAGCCTGATCGATCGGCAGAATGAGAGGCTGTGCACGCTGCGCGGGCTGATGGAGCTGAAGAAGAGCGCGCGGCCGATACCGATAGGCGAAGTCGAGAAAGCGGAGGAAATCGTCAAGCGGTTCGCGACCGGCGCGATGTCATTTGGATCGATCAGCGCGGAGGCCCACGAAACGCTGGCGATTGCCATGAACCGCATTGGGGGACGGTCGAATACGGGCGAGGGCGGGGAAGACGAGGCGCGGTTTGTCCCGCTCCCGAACGGCGATTCAAAGCGCAGCGCCATTAAGCAGGTTGCTTCGGCGCGGTTTGGAGTCACGACAAATTATCTGGTGAATGCCTCCGATCTGCAGATCAAGATTGCGCAAGGCGCGAAGCCCGGCGAAGGCGGACAACTGCCCGGCCACAAGGTGGATGAGCAGATTGCGCGGGTGCGTCACTCGATTCCGGGCGTAGGATTGATTTCTCCGCCGCCGCACCACGACATCTATTCCATCGAAGACCTCGCGCAATTGATCTACGATCTCAAGAACGTGAATCCAGCGGCGCGTATTTCCGTGAAGCTGGTTGCGGAGGTAGGCGTTGGAACGGTTGCGGCGGGTGTATCGAAGGCCCATGCCGACGTGGTTCTGATCAGCGGCTATGACGGCGGCACGGGCGCATCGCCGCTCACCTCCATCAAGCACGCGGGCGTTCCCTGGGAGTTGGGACTGGCCGAAACGCAGCAGGTTTTGGTGATGAACGATCTGCGCAGCCGAATCCGCGTGCAAGTGGACGGTAAGCTGCAAACCGGAAGAGATGTAGCGATCGCAGCGCTGCTGGGAGCGGAAGAATTCGGCTTCTCCACCACGCCTCTGGTGGCGATGGGTTGCGTGATGATGCGCAAATGCCATCTGAATACGTGTCCGGTCGGAATCGCTACGCAGAATCCGGTGCTGCGGAAGAAATTTGCAGGCACACCCGAGCACGTGATCGACTTCTTCTTCTATATCGCCGAAGAAGTCCGCGAGTGGATGGCGCGTATGGGTATCCGGACGATGGACGAAATGATTGGCCGCATCGATTTGATCGAAATGCGCGGCGCGATCGAGCATTGGAAAGCACGGGGTCTCGATTTTTCGTCTATCCTTTACAATCCGCAAGTTCCTGGACGCGTGGGACGGCGCTGCCTGATTGCCCAAGATCACGGCTTAAAGCAAGCGCTGGACCACAGCTTGATGGACTTGGCTAAAGACGCCATCGAGCAGGGGACGCCGGTTGCATTGACTATGCCGATCCGGAATGTGCACCGAACGGTAGGAGCGATGTTGAGCGGGGAGATTGCGCGTCGGCATGGCTCGAAAGGCTTGCCGGAGGATACGATTCGCGTCCGCTTTAACGGCTCCGCAGGGCAAAGCTTCGGCGCTTTTCTGGTAAGCGGCGTATCGCTATCGCTCGAAGGCGACGCGAACGATTATGTAGGGAAGGGCCTTTCGGGCGGCAAAATCGCGGTGTTTCCTCCGAAGAATTCCACGTTCGCGCCCGAGGAGAACATTCTCATCGGCAATACCGTGCTTTATGGAGCTACCAGCGGCGAAGCTTATTTTAACGGCGTAGCCGGAGAGCGCTTCGCGGTGCGCAATTCAGGCGCGATTGCAGTGGTCGAAGGAGTGGGCGACCACGCGTGCGAATACATGACCAGGGGAACCGTGGTGGTGCTGGGCCGGACAGGGCGCAATTTTGCCGCCGGCATGAGTGGAGGAATCGCCTATGTGTTCGATCCGACGGGCGATTTTACCAGGGTTCGCTGCAACCGCGCGGGTGTCGATCTCGAACCGATATTCGACCGCGAAGATATCCAGCTTCTGGATCGTCTGATCCGGAGACACGTTGAATACACCGGTAGCGTCCTCGGTGCTCGCATGCTCGAGAACTGGGGGCAAGTGCTACGGCATTTCGTAAAGGTCTTTCCGCACGAATACAAGCGCGTGCTTGGTATTCCAAAATCAGCGGAGGAAGCGATACAGCCGCACATTGGGCCGCCGACTCACGCGGTCGCGGTCGGCGAGCGGGCGAGGTGAGACTTTGGCCAAAATAACCGGATTCCTGGAATATGCGCAGGAAACGCCCCCGCGGCGTCCCGTGTTTGAGCGGGTCAACGATTGGAGGGAAGTTTATCAGGGTTTCCCGGAGGAGAAGGTACAGCGACAAGCGGCCCGCTGCATGGATTGCGGGGTTCCGTTTTGCCATACCGGCTGTCCGGTCAACAACCTGATTCCCGATTGGAACGATCTGGTCTGGAAAGGGCGCTGGCGCGAGGCGCTGCGGACGCTACACGCAACCAACAATTTTCCTGAATTTACGGGGCGGATCTGTCCAGCGCCTTGTGAGGCAGCTTGCGTGTTGGGCATCAACGAACGTCCAGTAACCATCAAGATGGTGGAGCAAAAGATTGTGGATCGCGGGTTCGCGGAAGGGTGGATTCAGCCGGAGCCACCCCGGCGAAGAACCGGGAAGAAAGTTGCCGTCGTCGGTTCCGGTCCGGCCGGCCTTGCGGCGGCGCAGCAGTTGAACCGCGCAGGCCATTCGGTGACGATTTTCGAAAAGCACGATCGCGCCGGGGGATTGCTGCGCTACGGCATTCCGGATTTCAAGCTTGAGAAAAGCGTCGTTGAGCGGCGGCTCGATCAGCTCTCGGCCGAAGGCATCGAATTCCGCCACAATACGCATATCGGAATCGATGTTAAGGGCGGGGACATCGTTCACGGCTTCGACGCTACGCTGTTAGCGATCGGCGCGGAGCAGCATCGCGATCTCGACATTCCGGGACGCGACCTGAAGGGAATTCATTTCGCGATGGATTACCTGGTTCAGCAGAACAAGCGCAGGGCGGGGGATCGTTTCACGGAGGCAGAGGAGATCGTAGCGAACGGCAAAAGGGTTATTATTATCGGCGGCGGCGACACAGGAGTGGATTGCCTTGGAACCGCGCACCGGCAGAAGGCCGCATCGGTGCATCAATTCCAAATACATCCGATGCCCCCCGAAGATCGCCACGAGACAACTCCCTGGCCGTTGTGGCCCTTGCAATTGCGAGTCGAAGCGGCGCACGAAGAAGGCGGATATCGGGAATGGAGCGTTCTGACCACGCATTTCAGCGGCGATAAGCAGGGCAACATCAAGAAATTGCATTGCGTGCGAGTGGGCCCAAAACCGGCGTTTGAAAGAGTCGCGGACAGCGAATTTTATCTGGATGCGGATCTGGTCCTGATTGCCACCGGCTTCTCCGGACCGGTTCGTGGGGGATTGCTCGCGCAGGTGCCATTGAGGCTCGATGCGCGGGGGAATGTCTATACGGACGCGGCCTATATGACCTCGACGCCCGGCGTTTTCTCAGCGGGCGATGCGCGGCGCGGACAATCGCTGGTGGTCTGGGCGATTGCGGAGGGCCGCAAAGCCGCTCACCACATCGATACCTTTCTGATGGGATCGAGTCAGCTTCCGGTTTAGGCTTACCTCCCCAACGCCATGGACCAGGTGGCACAATGGAGCGCGGCCTCGCTGATCCTGCCATTCGGTGGCGGGTCGCTGCAATCCGCAGCACGATTTCAGGACGCGCTTCGAATCGTGTCCGATCGGCAGGCGAGCGCATAGCGCCCAGTGCTGACGCCTATGATTTGTCTTTCCGGGCGATAGATCCTGCCTGGTCCGAAAGCGACTGCCAATCTGCGATGGCCAAGCCAATCATCTTAGATCGCCACTTCGCCGTCACTGGCGATCTATCGCTGGTGAGTTCAGTTTCCGGTTAGCCCGTCGTTCGGGAGGAATCACCCGGTGAGCCCTCACTTGGTCATTTCTGTGCTGTCGTTACGTTGCGCATGGTTCGGCTCAGCATTGGGCGAGGTTTATCAGCGGAGTATCTCCGGCGCGCGAGAAGATTCCGTCACTCTACCTATTTAAGAATAGGGTATTCTGAAATAGCCTGTGGCAAAGAATCCTGAATATCGCGACCTATTTCCGGGAGCACTCGAGATGATGATCCTGCAATCGTTTCGGATGAAGTCCATGCATGGCTATGCTTTAGCGAAACACATCAAACAGTTTTCGGACGACCTGCTGCAAATCTAGGAGGGCTCACTCTATCCAGCGCTGCAGCGGATGCTGAAGCAAGGCTGGCTTAAATCGAAACTCGGAGTCTCCGCGAAGAACCGTCCAATTCGAATTTATAGCCTCACAAATGCGGGGCTCAAGCACCTGGAGCAGGAAGTATCCAGCTTCGAAAAAATGTTCGCCGGAATCAGGCGGGTGCTCGCGGCTGTTGAATCTTAGGAGCTCTCTATGGGATGGCTTAAAGAAATCTTCTCTCCCCGGCGTCGCTATAACGAGCTTGCGGAGTCGATCCGGGAACACCTCGAAGAAAAGGCCGAGGACCTGATGGAGGAGGGGCTGTCGCGGGAGGAGGCCATGCACAGGGCCCGCCGTGAATTTGGTAACGCCACTCTCATTGAAGAACGCAGCCGCGAGGTCTGGCAGTGGCCCAGACTGGAATCGGTTTGGCGGGATGGAAAGCACGCGGTCCGGCAATTACGGCATAATTCTGGCTTCACCGTTACGGTAGTCCTCACGCTTGCGCTTTCTATCGGGGCCAACACAGCCATCTTTTCGATTGTGAACGCGCTCCTGCTGAAAAGCCTTCCGTATCCTCAGCCGGAACGCTTGGGCACACTTTTTGCGCGGACTACGGGCTCTGAATCGTCCGATGTACGAAGAAGCATCGATGGTGAGCAATGGGAGCTGCTGCGCGACGACGTGCCCTCACTGATCCCCGCTGTTTCCGCTCTACACACTTCGGGGGTGAACCTCGAAGACGGCTCCCATGCGCAATATGTTCATGAAGGACGGGTCTCGGCACACTACTTCGACGTGCTGGCTCTCCATCCTTTTGCCGGACGCAATTTCTCGGAGAACGAGGATCGTCCACACGGCCCCAGAGCAGCCATCCTGAGCAACGCTTTATGGCGCACGGTTTTTGACGGAAAGCGCGATGTGATAGGTGAAACCGTTCTGCTGAAAGGGGAGCCGTACACGATCATCGGCGTGCTGCCCGAGGCCGCCAGCACTCCCTTGAATGCCGATTTATATACGGCGCTCCAACCGAACCGTGAGGGCGAGGGCCAGGCGGCCAACTTTCAAGCGATCATGCGGCTGCGCAACGGCGCGACCAGGCAAGAGGCAAATGGCGAGATCAATCGTGCGTTGGCTCCGAGCCTCCGCGCGCAACGTCTTGTGAAGACCGGCGCGCGGATAACGTATTACTCTGTGCCCTTGCAAAAAGGCGAGACGAATACGCTTCGACCTCAGGTGCTGGCGCTGATGCTGGCGGCAGGATTCATTCTGCTCATCGCTTGCGCGAACCTCGCCGGGCTGACGCTGGTGCGCATGTTGCGCCGCACAGGTGAGATAGCCACGCGGCTGGCGCTGGGCGCGTCCCGTTGGCAGATTCAGAGACAGCTTTGGATCGAAAACCTGCTGTTGGCTGTGGTGGGAGGAACGGCGGCCATTGGAGTGGGTTTCGTCGCGCTGCGCGGGCTGTTGCTGCTCCTGCCGGAACATTTTCTACCAGTTGCGAACGTGTCTCTGGATAACCGCGTCTTGGGTTTTACGCTTTCTGTGTCTCTGCTCACCAGTATCTTGTTCGGCATGTTGCCTGCGCTTACGACGAGGAGAGTCGATTTGCGGTCCTCTATGGCGAACCGTGCCGTAACCGGCGCGGGCGGCGTTCGCCTCCGGCAAGGGTTGATTGCCGGAGAAGTTGCGCTGACGGTCGTCCTGTTGGCCGCTGCTGGGCTGCTGATCCGTACGCTCGTCCACCTGGAGACCATGCCCCCGGGTTTCAATCCAAACGGAGTGATCACGGCTAAAGCGTCGTTGGACGACATCCGATACCAAGACCCGGCAGCCTTCCGAAAACTGCTCAACGAGAGCCTCGCCGCGATGCGGGAAATTCCTGGAGTGAAGAATGCCGCTGTCGGATTGACCCTGCCGTATGAACGTGCCCCGCTGAATTCAGTGAAGCTCATCGGCGGAAAGGAATCGGGACGGGAAATTACAACCAACGAGGTGTATGTCACGCCTGGCTATTTCGAGACCTTGCAGATTCCGGTGCTCGCGGGCCGAGCGTTCACGGATGGAGACGGCCCGAATACGCAGCCGGTTGTGATCGTCAATCAAACGTTTGCGCGTAAGTTCTTCCATGAGGTAAATCCTGTGGGACGATTTCTCAACAGGGATAACCAGAACCTGCTAATCGTGGGAGTTGTGGTGGATACCGTGCTGTCCTCCGCCTCCCGATTGAACGCGGGCACGGCTCCGCTAGCGAAGGAGGAAGCCGTCTATATTCCCGCCGCACAGTTCGTCGATGGCAAATTTCTTTCCTTGCTGAATACCTGGTTTCAGCCAAGCTGGCTCGTCCGAACTGCCGCCCCGGTCAAAGGTTTGATTGTCCAGATGCAGCGCGCCCTGGCGACCGCCGACCCGAGCCTGCCTTTTTCCGGCTTTTACTCGATGAAGGACCTGGATGGCCGGGACGCTCTCGATGCAAAGGATCGAGGTCGCGCTATTGGCTGCGATGGCTTCGCTTGCGCTGTTGCTCAGCGCGGTTGGTATCTTCGCACTGGTGGCGAACATCGTCGCGCAGAGGACGCGGGAGATTGGCATCCGTATTGCCCTGGGTTCCACGATTCAAAAGACGATGCTACATATCGGGAGGTCGGGAGTAGGCGCTTCGGCGGTCGGATTGGCCCTGGGACTGATACTCTGCGCAGGCGCGCTTCGCGGCATGCGTAGCGTTCTCTATGGCGTAGACGTGTATGATGTACCGATCATCCTGGTTGTCGTGCTGACCCTCTTTGCTGTAACGCTTCTCGCAACAACAATACCTGCTCTGAGAGTTGCAAGGATCGACGCAGCCAAGACACTGCGCGAAGAATAGAGGGGTGATCCTGCTCAGAAGGAACAATATCGTTAGACTTTTGGATTCATAACCAAAGGTTGAGACAAATCCTCAATTGATACAAATGAGAATCGCCAATTTCCGTACCGTCAGCCATCCGGACAGAACTCGTTTTGCGATCGATAACTCCGCTGTAGTCGTCAAGGGTTTAGGAACCCGGATCAGGATGCTCCGCAGGTCGAGACTGAGATACTACGTTTTCGGAAACTTGTATCGCTTTTGAAGCAGTGTCGACGCATCAGTATTTCTGAACGTCGCGTTTAATGATTTTGGATTGACACGCGTTGAAGGCGCTTATAGGTTGAGGAAGATAAGCGCATGCAGACCACACCGCTCGCCGAACCCATCTCTGTTACTGCTCGCCCGCCATCGGACACGGCAGAGCAGCTTCGCACGATTGTCGAGGAGGAGTTGGGGAACGCATTTTTTATCGATGTTCACACTCATCTCTTCATGCCGTCCCTGGGCAAAGTGGGGCTTTGGGGCATCGATGAACTGATCACCTATCACTATCTGGAAGCGGAGTTGTTCCGGTACTCGAGCATTAGGCCGGACGAATACTGGCGGTTGTCAAAACGCGAGCAGGCGGACTTGATCTGGCGCACGCTGTTTCTTGAAAACACGCCGGTTTCCGAAGCTACCCGTGGAGTGATCTCCGTTCTCAATGAATTTGGGCTGGATACAGAGAGGCACGATCTGAGTGAAGCGCGCGAATTTTTTGCGGGGCGGGAACTCGGCGCACATATCCGGCAGGTTTTCAAAATGGCCGGAATTAGTGAAGCGGCCATGACGAACGACCCGCTTGGTCCCGAAGAAGGGCCGCTCTGGGAGCGCGGGGTGGAGCGCGACGCTCAGTTTCACGGGGTGCTCCGGCTCGACCGCATACTGAATCGATGGGCTGAGCACTGGAAAATATTGAGGGCCAAAGGGTATGACGTCCAGGAAGACTTGGCGGGCCGCTCGATTCCGGAAGTGCGGCGTTTCCTGGCCGATTGGTCGGAACGGATGCAGCCGGTCTACATGGCGTGCTCCTTGCCGGACACGTTTCAATACCCGGAAGACAGCGTACGAGGGCGATTGTTGAAAGAAGCCGTGCTGCCGTCGTGCAGGGAGCATGATATTCCGCTCTCGCTGATGATCGGGGTCCGCTACCAGGTGAACCCGGCGATCCGGCTGGCTGGCGACGCGGCGGGCAAAGCCGATCTGCAGGCGATCGAGCATCTGTGCTCCGCATTTCCAGACAATCGATTTCTGGCCAGCGTTCTCAGCCTGGAAAATCAGCATGAGCTGTGCGTCTATGCGCGGAAATTCGGCAACCTGATGCCTTTCGGATGCTGGTGGTTTCTCAACAATCCCTCCATTGTGGAGCAAGTGACTCGGGAACGAATTGAGATGCTGGGCACGAGCTTTATTCCCCAGCACTCCGACGCGCGAGTTCTCGAGCAGGTCATCTATAAGTGGAAGAACACGCGCCGAACCATGGCCCCTATTCTGACCAATTCCTATGAACTGCTCGCGCAAGACGGGCGATCTGTGACGAGAGCCGAGATCCGGCGCGATATCAACTCGATGTTCCGAGCTAACTTCGAACGCTGGGTAAATCTTTCGAATCGGGGCTGAGAGTCGATTGACAAATCATGGACTGCAGGGATCGCGCTATGGCCAGGGTGAGTGCCCTGGGGTATTCCGATTTCATCAGAGCCAGCGCCTGGCGGCGGACAAGCTTGTGGCCAGGGTCGCGGAATAGCTCAAAGAAGCGCGGCCGCTCGCGAACGGCCGATTCGGGGAGGATGCTATAGCCGAATCCGGTCTCCACGAGTTTCTTAATCACTTCGGTGTCGTCGGCTTCAGTGGTCACATGAGGCGCGATATTCAGTTCCCGGAAGAAGTTCTCGATAATGGTTCGCATATTGCTTCGCGGCGGGTAAAGGATGAACTTGGCAGATGCCAGCTCATCGGGCGATATGAAGCCGACGCGCGAACCGCGCAGGGCTCTGTTCGAGGGACGAAGGATCAGCAACTCCTCCTCGTAAAGCGGAAGGATGGTCAGATTGGTCTCGTCGTAGGGCAGAGAGATGACAGCGAGATCAAAGCGGCGAGCGAGCAGCCCGGTGACCATTTCCTCGGTCGCCGAAACTGTGACTTGTATGGGCGTTTGGGGATACTGCTTGCGCAGCAGGCGCAGGGGGCGTCCCAAACGGTGAATCAGAGTGGTCGCGCCGGTGGCGAGATGAAAAGGCCGCAGATCCACCGCGGGATCGTTTGCGAATTCGTGCTCAATTTCGCGGACCTGACGCATGAGATCCTTCGCGAGGACGGACAGCCGTAGCGCGGCGGGGGTCGGATTGAAGTACTTGCCGGACCGGACGAACAGATCGGTATGCAACTCGCCCGCGAGATTGTGCAACTGGAGGCTGACCGCGCCGGGAGACAGGTGGATACGCTCGGCGGCGCGGGTGACGCTCCCACATTCGATCACCGCGAGGAAAACTTCGAGCTGCCGAATATCCATTTAAGCTGCCTTCCTTGACCGCCAGCGTATGTTCCGGAGGTTTAATGACGCTAAACGACCGGTTGAGTTTATTTGCTTTGACTGCGGATTCATCCGCATTTATAGTTCACATTACAAGGGTTAGCAGCGCAATTACACGTTTGCTCAGTGAGGTATACCATGAAGCGCGCAGTCTACTTCAGCATTCCCGGCATTTCTTCGCTGCTGGCGGCGACAATTGTCCTAAACCCCCGCCCGGTCTTTGCGCAGGCGGTCTCGGTGGGAAGCGTCAACGGCCAAGTAGTCGATCCGACGGGCGGCGCCATTGCTCGTGCAAGCGTAACGATAACAGAAACAGAGACGAGCGTTGGGCGGCACGGAAACCGATGAGAGAGGCCACTACAGCTTTCCCGGGCTGCCGGTAGGTCCTTATCGCCTGGGCGTAAGCGCGCAAGGCTTTAAGAACTACATCCAGAATGGAATTGAACTCGAAGTTGGCAGCGATATTCAGGCGAACGTAACGATGCAGCTTGGGAACGTATCGCAGACGGTGGAGGTTCAGGCCAATGCGGCCATGGTCGAGACCAGAAACAGCAACGTGTCTCAGGTCATCGACGAAAAACGGATCAACGATCTGCCCTTGAACGGCCGGTATGCGACGCAGTTGGTTCTTTTATCGGGAGCTTCCATTACGGTGAGTCCGGCGGGAGGCGATTTGACGGGCAGCAAGAATTTCTATAGCTCGACTACCATTTCCGTCGGAGGCGGACAGGCCAACGGAACGAACTACCTTCTCGATGGCGGCTATAACGTGGATACGTTCACAAATGTAAACATGCCGTTTCCTTGCCTATTCGCCCGGTATTTCATCGACGATTACACGCTTGCGGCGAGTTTCGAGCCGACCAACGCGCTGGTGACCGATAATCCAGGCAATGCGGAGCGAGCCCAGACGATCACGCTCGGCGATACGTACACGCTCAGTCCGACGACGCTTAATTCGGCACACTTCACTTTCGAGCGCCGGCGCGACAATCGTGGTCCCGCCGCGCAAGGAATCAGCCCGGCGAGTCTCGGGTCGAACGTCTTCTCGCAAGATCCCAATTTTCTGGAACTGTCGGTCAGCGGCTATTTCAGTACTTACTGCGGAACCTGCAATCACGCCTATTTCAACACCAATACATGGTCATACACCGACGATATGACTCTCGTCCGCGGGAGGCATGAGATCATGTTCGGCGCGGACATTATCCGGACGCAAATGAACTCCGACAATAACTATGAACTCGACGGAGATTACGGGTTACGCAAAGTCTCAGCGGGGACGACCTCGCGGACTTCATGCTCGGCGATTTGTCCAGCTACAGCCAGAGCAAGGTGCAAGCGACCGCCAACCGGCAGACCGATCCGGGTTTGTACATACAGGACACTTTCCGCGTGAACGATCACTTCACGCTGACGGCGGGCGTGCGCTGGGAGCCCATGCTATTTCCGCAGGACGTGTTCGGGCGCGGCAGCACATTTAATCTTTCGGATTTCCTGAACAACGTTCACAGCGTGGTTTATCCGAACGCGCCCGCGGGAATGCTCTACTACGGCGATCCGGGAACCCCGCGCAAGGCGCTCCGATCGGCAATTTGCCGATCGCCGACGATGGCGCGAACGCCGATTACAATGCGCTGCTCGCTTCCATCCAGCACCGTTTCAGCCATAACTACACATTTTTGGCGAATTATACCTATTCGCACTGCACCAGCGAGCCTGATTTCGAAGGCGAGATCACGGGCGCGAGTTTCGAGAATCCGTATAACCTGAGACAGGACCGTGGACCGTGCGACTTCGATGTGCGGCATATCTTCAACGCATCGTTTGTCGGCGCCAGTCCCCATGTCGGGGGAGCGTTCTGGGGCCGTATTCTTGGAAACTGGCAATTCGCTCCCATTATTCAGGCGCACACCGGATTACCGCTCAACATCACCTCCGGAGAGGACAATTCCAAGACCGGCCTGTCGCCCCTACAAGATCGGCCCAACCAAGTGTTGCTGGATGCCTACAACGCCGACTGGGGACCGAATCTGCCGCAATACCTGAACGGCGCTGCATTTACGGAAAACGCGATTGGGACTTACGGTAATGTCGGACGCAACTCGGTGTATACTCCTGGAACCTTTGAATTCGACGCAGCCGTGAGCCGTATTTTCGCGATCACAGAACGCTGGCGGCTGGAAGCGCGCGCTGCTCCGTGCGAGGGTCAGGACTGCTTGGTCCAGTCTACTTCTTGGAAGCTTTCGCCGGCACGGTTTTCCCGTGCTCAGTCTGCGCCGCCGCGGCCATAACGGCGGGAGGCAGCCTGAAACTATCTCCCAACATATTCGCCATGGCATGCACTTCCAGGCCTTCCGCTTCTTTCGAGAACAATAAACAGTGGCGTTCCGGGTCGAGATCCGCCTGGACCCAATCGCCGGCGCTCACCTGACTGGTCGCCATTAAGTTGGAGAGGGGATGGACCAGCAGCCTCTCGATGGCCCGTTTGAGGTGCCGGGCGCCGTATTTCAGATCGGTTCCTTCCGTGAGGAGGAAGTCTTTCCCGGTATCGGAGACGGTAAACACGAAGGACTTCTCCGCAGGGGACACCAGGATGCGCTGTTGGACCTGGGCGAGTTCGAGATCGAGGATACGCCGGAGCTCCGGCTCGCCGAGCTGTTTGAACACCACCACCTTGTCGATGCGGTTCATGAACTCCGGCGTGAATTTGCGGCGGGCCGCTTCGAGACCGCTCCGCGCCATTTTCTTGTTGAGCTGCTCGTCAGCGGCAGCGGAGTGGACAGCGGGACCGGCCTTAAAGCCAAGCTTCGGGCTTAGGAGCGCACCCATCTCAGTGGCGCCGAGATTGCTGGTCATGAAAATCATCACCCGGGTAAAATCCACTTTGCGATTGTCGCCGAGCGTCAGTGTCGCTTTATCCAGAATGCCCAGGAGCAGGTTCCACAGCGCATCGCTGGCCTTTTCGATCTCGTCGAAAAGAATGAAACTCAACTTGACCGCCTCGGTGTGATGCTGATTGATCACTTCCTGGCTCATGAGCGGATGGGTCTCGCGGTGGCCCAGGTATCCGGGCGGCGAACCGATCAGCTTGGCGATCTCATGGCTGTGCTGAAACTCCGCGCAATCGATCTTTATCACCGCGCGGGGATTATGGACGAGAGCTTCGGCGGTTGCTTCCACGGTCCGCGTTTTCCCTGAGCCGGTGGGGCCGAGAAAGAGGAAGTTGCCCACCGGACGACCCGGCGCCGACAGACCGGTGATGTGCATCTGGTAGATGTTCACGATCTGCTCGATTGCCTCGTCCTGGCCGACTACGAGCTTCAGCAGCGTTCGCTCCAACGATTCGGCGTCTTTACCCGTCTTGGTAGGATCGAGCACTTTTCGGAGCCGGCTCATATTGATCCTTCTTTCTATTCCCGTGCTGGCAGACCAGAAGGAGCACCGGCTTGCCAAAGGCCCCGCCTTGCTCCTACTTTCTTTCATCGTCAGGGGGACCCGATTTGTGAATAGTTGTTCGGACCTTTTTTCGATATCGGGATTTTCCGATGAGTTAGCTTTTTTGCGGACGGGAAGGCCTCACTTCGACGCGGCTGACCAAGGTTCTGGCCGGTTTCCGGAGGATGTCCAAGACGATCTCGGCGATATCTTCCGGCGCGATCTTCCAATCTGATTTGTGTTCCGGATTGTTTCCGACAAACTCGGTTTCTACGCTCCCCGGCATGATATAGCTGACCCGCACATTGTCGTAACGATGATCGAGCATCATGGCTTCGCTGAAGCCGTTCATGCCGAATTTCGAAGCATTGTAGGCGGCGCCGCCGGGGAAAGGGTTTTTTCCCGCGAGGCTGCTGATGTTGACGATCGAGCCGCCTCTCGCCCGATGGAAGCGCTCGAGCGCTTCACGGCTGCAATAGAACGCTCCGGAAAGATTTGTCCCAATCAGCCGGTCCCATTCCTCGACGGTCATCTCGGCCGTCGATCGAAACAGCCCCGTTCCGGCGTTATTGATCAGAATGTCCAAGCCGCCTAATTCCTGATCCGCAAAGACGAAAAGCTGGCGCACTTCTTCGCTATTACTCACATCGGCCTTGCGGCCGGCGATCTTACGGCCATGGGCATTCCCGCTCAAATCAGCCAACGCCGCGGCGAGCCGTTTCTCGTCACGGGCACAAATGACCACGCCCGCGCCCTCAGCGAGGAGAGCCCTCGCCACAGCAATTCCGATACCCTTTGAACCTCCCGTGACCAGAGCTCGTTTACCACTCAAAAATTCGCTCATGAATCTTTCTTAAATTCCTTTCAATCGTAGATACCATGCACGTACCATTCTCGCGTTTGCGTTTCGCGATAAAGGCGGTAAAGCGCGCCATCGTCGAGACTCACATCCCATTCTTCGCGGGTCCAGGATGTGGAAGTCCACCATTCTCCGGAAGTTTTCCAGGGGCCTGCCGATTGGAGCACGCTTCCTTTCACGCCGCGCGCCAGAACGTCTTTGGGAGCCGATCCCGCAAGTCTGACGCGGGCAGGCAAAGCGGGCCGGAAAAGACGCATCGCTAATCGCAAAACCTCCTGTTTTCCCGGGCCTCGGGTTTGGATATTTTCATCGGCAGCGGTGCTCCATGCTGCCATCTGAAAGGCGTCAGGCCGGTGCGAATTCAGCAATTGCGGCGTGCCTGCATTCTCCTTTCCCACCAGTGCCGCAATGCGAGCCAGCGTAATTTGCAGTTTGTCCGCAGGCGGCGTGGGCGGGAGGAAGAAACCGCCTTGTGCGCGGCGCGGCTCGGCCGCTTCCACTCGCAACGTAAAAGCGAGAATGGCAGCTTCGGGCGGATGGCATTCTAAATGAAGCTGCAAAAGCTTGAGTATGGTTTGGCTTCTATCCAAGGGAACTGGAAACTCCAATTCGCATCGATACTCTTTTCGGTCTTCCAATTCGAATCGCGCTTCAAGGGTTCGCGCCGCTCTGGATTGCGATCGCAAACGGCCGCACAGGTCGCTCAGTCCCCTGCCTAGCAAAAAAAGCAGCGGCTCCAGCAGCTCGAGCGGGTGCTCTAATTCCATCCGTTCCTGGTAATTCGTTTTCGGCGCGTAAATGCGAAGCGGACGATCGATTTTGCCCCAGGCCAGATTTCGCAAATAGACGCCGGCTTTCCCGAGACGTTCTGCGACGCCGCATTCCGGCAAGGCTGCTAAATCCCCGCAGGTTTTCAGCCCCCAGCGGAGCAAGATGCCGGGCAATCCGGAATCCGGAGACAAGTTATCAGCCAACAGGGCCGCGATAGGAATGGGCGCGAGCTTCAATTGCTCCTCGCCGGGCGTCACTAGCGTTACACCTGTAAAATTGCGCGCCAGCAGAATCGCCGTGTCCGGATTCGATGCAATGGCCAAATTCGCACGCAGCTTTCGCTCATATCCGGAACGGCAAATTTCGGAAGCGATCCGATGCGGCGATCCGATCAACTTGCGGAGAGCGGCAATAGAAAAGAGGACCGTATGATCCGAGGCTTTTTCTATCCCTGGAGAAAATTCGAGCGCCAGCGCCACCAATTCCTCGCCTGGAAAATCCATTCCTGGAATATGCACGCATGCGTACATTTAAGCCTCCAGGTAAATGGAGAGCGCTTGCGGATACGCTCTAGAAATTTTGCGAAGGATGGCCTCCGTGTCGATCCTCCGCAAAAGCAAAAGAGGCGACTTCCCCGACCAATGGAAGACTTTAGGTAAAAGCTCTAACCCAATTGAAGAGCATGGCTTAGTCTGAGTGGTTTCCCCAGACACGAGAAGGATGGTGGGCGGGTTCTCGACAGCCCGTCGAAACCTGTGCCAATACGATATGGGGATGCGGTTCAGAATTCGGGCGTCCGCCTCGCAGAGGTCCAGCAACACTATGCCAAACCCTCCGGCATGCAAAAGAAGATCCGCCGCCCGAAGAGCATGTTCGGCATTCCCCAGGCAGCGCACCCACACCAAACGATCCAGCCGCACGCCTGAGAGAGCAGCGGATTCGGGATGAAAACGGCCGTGCAAATCCACTACCGCGCAAACCTCTCCGCGAGCCGTAGCTTGAGCTAGAACATGCAGCGAAATAGAGGTCTTTCCCGAGGAGCGTGGACCTGTTATTTCGGTCAAAATTCCACGCGCTAAGCCTTTGGGGAATAAAGAGCTAAGGCCTGGAACATGGAGCGGGGTAAAGTTGATGTTCTCATGTTTTACTTGAAGTTCGGAGGCTGATTTCCAGAACTCGCCGTCGTGAAGCGCCCAGTTATATTCGCCATCTATTCGCCTCATTTATTTTGCGCTTCAGGCGAAGAAAAATCAACCAGATATATCGTGATACGATAAATATTGTGAGTACTTCAGAAGCTCCGCCGGACGATGTCTCCGCAGCCGGTTATCAGCAACTCGCAGAATTCCGGCACACAATCCGCCAGTTTCTGCACTTCAGTGAAGAGGCCGCCCGCAGCAGCGGTATCGAGCCTCAACAGCATCAAGTGCTTCTCGCCATCAAAGGATTACCCCAAGGAATGCGTCCAACGGTCACCGCTCTCTCATCCCGGCTCTGCCTTCGGCATCACAGCACTGTGGAACTGATCGACCGGCTGGCGGAGCATGGCGCCCTGGTTCGCCAGCACAGCGAGCAGGACCGCCGCGAGGTTCTGGTCGAATTGACGCCCTATGGCGAGCAGCTCTTACGCAGGCTTTCTCTCCTGCATTGGCAGGAACTAGGTACCTTCGGGCCGGCCCTTTCCGATGCCCTTCAGGCGATCGTGCATCATACGGCGCAACAGCGGAGGTTGGCGTGAAGCATAAAAAGAAGGCCTCGGAAGAGCTCGGCGATTTCACCACAACCTTTCAAGTCATACCGATTTCGCTGATGGCCATTGTTATCGGCTTCATTGCTACTTACATTGCCTGGTTTCTGCTGAAGCTGATCGGCCTGTTTACAAACCTCTTCTACTATCAGCGCGTCAACACCGCGCTCTCTTCTCCGGCGGGTAATCATCTGGGAGTGTTTGCCATTGCGGTTCCAGTGATCGGCTCGCTGATCGTCGGCCTGATGGCGCGCTACGGATCGGAACGCATTCGAGGACATGGCATTCCCGAAGCGATTGAATCCATTTTGATGAATGGAAGCCGGGTGCATCCGAGGCTGGCGATTTTGAAACCGTTGTCCGCAGCCATTTCCATCGGCTCCGGCGGCCCCTTCGGCGCTGAAGGCCCCATCATCATGACTGGCGGCGCGTTTGGGTCGATGATTGCGCAATTCTTTCATTTGACCAGCGCGGAGCGTAAGACCTTGCTGGTCGCGGGCGCGGCCGCGGGCATGGCCGCCACCTTCGCCGCGCCGCTTTCCGCCGTTCTTCTGGCGGTTGAACTGCTGTTATTTGAATGGAAGCCTCGCAGCGCAATCCCGGTAGCGCTTGCCTGCGCCACGGCGGGCGCCGCGCGCCGCTACGTTCTGGGACTGGGCCCCTTATTTCCGGTCCCAACCCATCCGGTATTTATCGGGCCGGAAGGTCTATTCGGCTGCGTGATTGTGGGCATTGCCGCCGGCGCTCTTTCGGCCCTGCTGACTATCGGCGTCTACGCCGCGGAAGACGCTTTCCAAAAGCTGCCGATTCACTGGATGTGGTGGCCGGCGATCGGCGGAGTGTTCGTAGGCATCGGCGGCTTGATCTTCCCGCAAGCCTTGGGAGTCGGTTACAGCACTATCGCCCTGCTTCTCAAAGGAAATGTCGCTCTCCACTTTCTGGTGGGAGTGCTGCTGGTGAAATCCGCCATCTGGATGATTTCTCTCGGTTCAGGCACATCCGGCGGGGTGCTCGCCCCCTTGCTTATGATGGGCGCGGCGCTAGGCGGTATCGCGGGAATGTTTCTTCCTCACTTTGGCCAGGGTTTCTGGCCACTGGTCAGCATGGGAGCGATTCTGGGCGGCACTATGCGCTCGCCGTTTACGGGCATTGTGTTTGCGATTGAGCTGACCCACGATTTGAACATGCTGCTGCCGTTGCTGGTCGCCTGCTTTTTGGCGCACACCTTTACCGTGCTCACCCTGAAGCGCTCTATTCTCACCGAGAAGATTTCGCGCCGCGGATATCATTTGAGCCGCGAATACGCGCTGGATCCCCTCGAAATCCTCTTTGTTCGTGAAGTGATGCGCACCAAAGTAGTGGCCTTGCCCGCGGATGCCACCCTCGATCAGGCGCGCGAGCTGATTCGCCCGAACCAAAAACAGCATGGCCAGCATCTCTTCCCCGTCGTGGATGGTGAAAAGCGGTTGAAGGGCGTGGTCAGCCGGAATCATTTATTAAAAGCCTTCGAAGAATCGCAAGCGGGAATCCCCAAACAGTTGAGCGAAGTCTTGCGTACCGATCCCGTTGTAGCTGTTGCGGACGAGCCTTTGCGCGCGGTGGTTTACCGGATGGTCGAAACCGGGTTCACGCGCTTGCCGGTGGTCGATCCCGACGACGATAAGCGGCTGCAGGGAATGGTTTCGCTCAACGACTTGTTGCGGGCGCGCAGCCGGAACCTCGAAGAAGAGCGATCCCGCGAGCGGGTGTTGCGCCTGCGAATGCCTCTTTCCCGTCAATCCAGAACAGAAAAGATCCCGGTGACTGAGAGCTCCGATACAGAGCTTTAGCAGGAGCGGAAAGTCGCGCGCTTACTGCGCGAGCAATTTGCGCTGGTCTTCCGGGGTCAGTTGATCGTATAGCTCCGTGAAGACTGCGTTGGTCCAGCCGAAACCGGCCTGGTTTGCGCTATAGCCAAAGTGAATATTTGCGGCGACGTTGGAACCGCCCGCGACGACATCGTATTTTTCGACAATATAGCCCTGCCGCAAGAACTCGCGCCGGACCAGCGATAAAAACTTCATCGAGATTCGCTCGGCATCGTCCCGATATCCGTAGCGGCGCAGCCCTTCAACGGCGATCATCTGGAGCGGCGCCCACCCAAACGGCGCATCCCATTGATTGCCGCTAACGTAGGTGCTGGTCTGCAGGCCGCCCATCTTCTCAAACAGAGGCAGATTCTTCTCGACGCGCGCTGCCTGCTCCGCGCTTGCAAATCCCGCCCAGAGCGGATAGAAAGTGGTGAGAAATGGATAATGCCGGATGCGTTTGGTCACGAAGTCATAGTCGTAGTACAAGCCGTCTTTGGGGTCCCACATGAGGCGGTTGATCCGCTCGGCCCGCTGTTGCGCCCGCTTGCCCCAGACGCCGGCGTCGGCATCGCGGCCCAGAGTATGCAGGATTTCGGCGGTTTGCGTCTCCATCAGGTAGAGCAGCGAATTCAGGCAAACGGGATCGTAATGAACAATGTCGATGTTGAACGGCCCGAAACGATTGGAAGGATCGAAGCCCGACTCGCGCATGGAGCGGTCGCCCTTATAGAAAAGCGGAGTGAGCTGGTCCGTCGCTTTGTCGTAGTATTGGCTCACGTCATAAGCATCGATTTGATGCGTTTTGAAGTAATTCTTCACGAGATCGTAATGTGTTCTGCCTTGCGCGTCACGCTCTGCCGAAACTACTTCCGGAGCGGGTCCCTCGCCCATGTCGTAATAGCGCGATAAACCCGTATCGGGAGTCAGATGCGGTTCAGTCGACCAGACGCGGTAGTATTTCTCGATTTCGGGTTCCGCATCTTCCAGCCATTTGCGGTCGTGCGTTTTTTTGTATACGCCGAGAATCATCTGCGTCAGGAATGGTGGCTGGGAGCGGGTTAAGTAATAGGTGCGGTTCGCGTTCAATACTTTGCCGTAATTGTTCACTTCATAGAGGAAGTTATCGGCCATGTCTTTGGCGAGATCGAGATCCGCATCGCGGAGCAGGCCGACCTGAATGAAGAAGCTATCCCAGCCGTACATTTCGTTGAAGCGGCCGCCAGGAACAACATAGGGCCGGGGAAGGTACAGCAAGCCTTGCTCGCGGAGAGAATCCAGGTCTTCCGGAAGCTGCTGAATGTCGATGCTCTTAAAACCGGACGCCGGCATTTCGCGGCGCAAGCTTTCTTCGATTAAGGGAAGGTCGTCGCTGCGAGGCACGTACACGGGCCAGCGCCCGTCTTTCGCGGGATGAAACTTGGGATCGACGGCTGCGGTCGCGAGATTTTTGTTCGAGCGCGTCAAAACCGTCCAGGTCCGTTGGATGTAGGCGAGGATGGAGGGGGTTTGAGCCGGTGGAGCGGCGGTCTGCGCGTACAAAGCCGCGCTGACGACTGCCGCAAGAACGCCGGCCGCCTTGACGCGCCGGCGCAGCTTGCCGGTTTTAGGATTTGCGAACGGCGGCATCGAATTCACTTGTGGGATGGCAACTCGCCGAATCGGTTATAACATACCGATACCTAGATCCGCGCCAGCCAGAATTCCAACTTTTTTTCCAGCTCCGCTTCGCGTACCGGTTTCGAAAGATAATCGTTCATCCCGGCAGCCAGGCAAGCTTCGCGATCATGGGCAAATGCGCTCGCGGTCATGGCGATGATGCGTAACTGAGCGCCGTAACCGCCCTGGGAGCGAATGCGTCGAGTAGCTTCGAATCCATCCATCTCCGGCATCAGACAATCCATCAGCACCAGATCGTAATTTTCAGATGCGATCGCTTGGAGGGCTTCTACACCGTTCTTTGCCACGTCGGCCCGATAGCCAATGCCCTTCAGCATGAGCACAGCTACTTTCTGGTTAATGGCGTTGTCTTCCACCAGCAGAATGCGAAATGCCTTCTCTTGAATGGCGCCTCCTTGTCGAATTTCCGGAGCGCGAGCTTGGCGGGAGGGGTCCGGATTGTCGCAGCGAAACACTCGGATTGTGAACCAGAACGACGATCCCCCGCCGAATTGGCTTTCGACACCGATCGCTCCGCCCATCAGTTCAGCCAGTCGCTTGCAAATCGCGAGGCCGAGGCCAGTCCCGCCGAAAAGTCTCGTGGTGGAGGCGTCAGCCTGGCTGAAGGGTTGGAATAGTCTGGCCTGCTGCTCCTCGGTGATGCCTATCCCTTGATCGGTCACCGAAAAGCGGAGCTCGCTTTCTTCTTTGGTGGATGACAGAAGGTCCGCGCGCAACTTGATCTCACCGGTGGGTGTGAATTTGATCGCATTGCTCAATAAGTTCAGGAGGATCTGGCGCAGACGAACACCGTCCCCCTGGACCGTTTTTGGGAGGCGTGGGTCTATTTGAATCGTCAAGCGAAGCGATTTTCGCTCGGCCAGGCCTTGTACGATTTGAAGCGTGTCTTCGATGGCTTTCGAGATGTCGAATTCCGTAGATTCCAGTTGCAGGCGTCCGGCTTCAATCTTCGAAAAATCGAGAACGTCGGCAATGATTGCCAGCATTGTCTCGCCTGCGTTGCGTATGGTGTCGACGCAATCACGCTCGACGGAACCCAGCTCCTTTGCCGACAACACGGAGGTCATGCCAATGATGCCGTTCAGCGGAGTTCGGATTTCATGGCTCATCATGGCCAGAAATTCGCTTTTCGACTGAGCGGCCATTTCCGCCTCGCGAGTAGCTTTGGCAGTACGGTCTACGAGGCCGCTTAGCTCCGTGACATAGCGCTCCAGATCGGCGCGTGAGCATTCAATCTCGAGCAGGTATTGCAGCAACTCCGATTCCGTACATCTGCGTTCGAGCGATGGGAGCAATCGGTCGGGCGCGTTCCACGCAAGCGCGTCGACCGCCGCAGCGGACTCTTCGATAAGCATGTCTTCCATATCGCGATTCCTCACAAAGATTAGTCACCGGCGCTACAACGCGGAGGGGACTTAATTTACTATTCGGCGAATGGGGAGGTTTTCTAGCTGCTGTTTCAAGCTTCTACATCCGGCTAGCGGCGTATACCGTTCGTACTAAGCAGTCTGTGAATATAGAAGCGGATGCCTAAGCTGTCTCTGCGGGCCAAATTGCTGAATTGGACGGGCTTTCGCAACCGCGAAGATCAAGTCTTCATAGTTCTCAGCCTGGTGATCGGCGTCCTGGTAGGCCTTACGGTTGTGGCGTTCATTCTCCTGACCGGGCGTCTCGCGGCACGAATGTATCCGCCCGGAAGCGCGGTATGGCGCCGCATGCTGGTTCCGGTTACCGGAACGCTGGTCAGCGGGTATCTGCTATTCCGCTATTTCCCGAACGCCCGCGGAAGCGGAATTCCTCAAGCGAAGTTCGCGTTGTTTATTCAGGACGGGTACATTTCACTGCGTACCATCCTCGGAAAATTTCTGTGCTGCTCGATTACGCTCGCGAGCGGCATCGCGTTGGGGCGCGAAGGACCGTCTGTGCACATCGGCGCGGGCATCGCGTCAGTCCTCGGCCGGCGCTTCGGTCTGAGTAAGGCGAACGTGAAGGCGCTGGTGCCGGTGGGCTCCGCCGCCGCATTGGCCGCGGCTTTCAACACTCCGATCGCAGCCGTCCTGTTTTCACTTGAGGAAATTTTGGGCGATCTCAACGCTCCGGTGCTCGCATCCGTGGTTCTGGGTTCGGCGACATCCTGGATGGTGCTCCATCTCCTGCTCGGCGATCAGCCGTTGTTTCACGTTCCCGCGTACCAGCTTGTGAATCCGCTGGAGTTTGGAATTTACGCGATCCTCGGCGTAATGGGGGGACTCGGCTCCGTCTGCTTTGTGAAACTGCTCCTGAAGCTGCGAGTTTGGTTCAGGCAGCTTCCCGAATCGACGGTGTGGCTTCAGCCGGTGGCGGGAGGTCTGCTGATGGGGCTTTTCGCGTTGTTCAGGCCGGAAGTGCTCGGCGTAGGGTATGACTACGTCGATCACGTGCTCACCGGTGATTTTGCGGTCAAAATTGTCGCTTTGCTGGCGATTATGAAGATCGTTGCCACGCCGGCGTGTTACTCGTCCGGGAATGCGGGCGGCATTTTCGGCCCCAGCCTCTTTATCGGCGCAATGATCGGCGGGACGGTGGGCAGCGTGGCTCATACCTTGCTTCCGGGACTGACGGGTAATCCCGGAGCGTATGCGCTGGTCGGCATGGGAGCGGTGTTCGCCGGAATTGTGCGGACTCCGATCACGTCCGTAATCATGATCTTCGAAATGACGCGCGACTACTCCATTATCGTGCCGCTGATGATCTCGAATCTGATCAGCTTTTTTATCTCCCAGCAAATGCAGCGCGAGCCCATCTATGAAGCGCTGGCTCTGCAGGAGGGGGTGTATTTGCCGACTGGCGAATCGCGCGAGGAGCTTGCCGGAATCCGGGTGAGCGAGGTGATGCACACGGGCGTGGAACCGCTGGCTATTGACGCCGATATCGATACTGCCAAACAGCGCTTGGTCCATGAGAAGTGCAATTCCTGGCCGGTGGGCGGCGGCAACGGCGTTCAGGGCGTGATTAGCGGCCATGAGATCGAGACGGCCGAACCGCCGCCGAAGATGGTCCGCGATCTCATCAAATCCAATGGCGATTACCCTTACGTGCATTCCGATCATCCGTTGAGCTACGCGTTGGAGAGGATGGGAGCGAAAGGGGTTGACGTGGTACCGGTCGTGAGCCGCGCGAACATACACCAGATGTATGGGGTAGTCCGGCTCACGGATATTCTGGCGACATACGGCCTCGCGGGCGCTCAACCTCCGAAGAACTTATGAGCGCCGCCAATCAAACGGCTGGCAAAGCCCCACCCGCGGGCCGCATGTGGGCGTTAGTTGCGATCGTCATTCTGGTGATCGCCGCCCTCGCCACAATCGACTCGTTCCTTGAAAATGTCGAGCAGTCCGAATTGCGGAGCCAGGCGCAACGGTCGTACGCAGCGGGTTCCCGCCTGCTAAGCGTGGGCAGGCGAAGTGAGGCTGTGGAGGCTCTTCGCAAGGCGCATGCGCTTGAGCGTAAGAACGATAATTACGAGATCTCACTAATTGAAGCGCTTACCGCCGCCGGCAAAGCGGACGAAGCCGAAACCCTGATGAACGAAACACTGGTGCGCGAGCCGAATAACGGGCGCGCCAATCTGATCGCGGCGCGATTGATGAGCAAGAGAGGCAGGGTCGCGGACGCGGAATCGTATTATCATCGGGCGATCTATGGGGAATGGCCCGACAACGCCGCTGCCCATCGCACCGCAGCGCGAATGGAATTGATCGATTTCCTGGTCGCGAATGGCCAAAAAGAAGAGTTACTGGCGGAATTGCTTCCGCTCGAAGATGAAGCCGGGAAGAATACTTCGATCGAGAAGCGTTTGGCGCCGCTGTTCCTGGTTGCCAGCTCGCCGTCGCGCGCCGCGGAGGCCTATCGCGTCCTCATCCGGAAAGACCCCAAAGATGCGACGGCCTATGCGGGTCTCGGAGGAGCCGAGTTGGAACTCGGCGATTATCATGCCGCTCACGCGGCGTTTAGTGAAGCGTCCCACCTGAAGCCGGGTGACCCCGGACTCCGGGGCCAACTGGAGTTGTCGGGGACGCTGACCGCTCTCGATCCGACTCCGCGGCGACTACCCTCCATGGAAAAATATCATCGCAGCCTTCGCGTCCTGGAGTTGGCCAGTGGCGACCTCGAGCAATGTGTCGCGAACCATCCGGAAGTGGCAACGGGGAAAACCGCGCAATTACTCAAAGAGGCTGAAAATGCTGTTGCCGGCCCAGCGCCCGCCGAAATGACGAACGAGTTTGCGGAAGGAATCCTGGAGCTTTCCGAAAAGATTTGGCAGGCTCGAATCCAATCCTGTGGTAGCAGCACGGCGGCGGATGAAGAGCCGACGCGTCTGATTATGGAGAAACTCGCCCAATAGGGTGTAGCGCTGGCGAGCGGGTTCAACCCGCTCAAAGGTCGCGACGGCGGAAGAATCGATCCAGGCTCACGGGACCGGCGCCGGCGGCAAAAAGATACAGGAAGAGGAAGCAATAGAGAACCGCCAGCTCGCCGCCGTTTTGGAGCGTCCAGAATCCCCTCGGAGCATGCGCATGAAAATAGGCGAAGGCCATTTCGCCGCAGAGAATGAGCGCGACGGGCCGCGTGAACAGGCCCAAAACGATCAGCACGCCTCCGATTACTTCGATAATTCCGGCGAACCAGAATATGGAGAGAAAGTGGGCTCTCGCGCCGTGTCCTCCCATGCCGCCTAGTAACCCTAAGAGTTTTTGTACTCCGTGTTGGGTGAAAGTGAACCCCGCAACCACGCGAAGCAAGGACAACACATAAGACGATTGCGGCGAAATCCTAGCACTTGCAGCCATTGATACCTCTTTGAGGAGATTAACACCAAATGCGATCTAAAGCTCCGCATAATAACGATCCCTCGCCTGCACGATCAGTCCCTTTTGCTTAGCGATTAATCGAATCTTGCGGAATCCCGAAGCGGTTATGAGCTCGTCGGAAACAAAACCGAGACTGTATTGGCTGCGCAACTCCTCCTCGATCAGCGCGAAGATCCGGTCAATACTCTGTTTTTTCGACACTTCAAAAAATCCCGCGCCGGTCTCACGCGAGAGGCGCTGGAGCACTCCCCTCCCGCTTGGGCCAAGAGAGAAACTTCCGTAGGCGCTCTCGTCCGAAAACAAGATGGAGTAGACCAGGGTATCGGCGCGCTGGGCCGCCTCGATGGCATCGGTCAGCGTGACGGAACTGCCGATATCGACGCCGTCTGTGAGCACAATGAAAGCTTTCCGTCCTTCCAGCTTTCTCATCACCTGGATCGATTCCATTCGGACGGCATCATAGAGCAATGTGCCCCCTCCTTCCGCTCCCAGTTTGCGCGGCGAATCCACGAGATCGAGAGCGGATTCCAGGTCTTTGCGCGATGAAGTCAATTCCTGCCGGGTGAGAACCACTTGGTCGAATTGAACGATAAATGCCTTGTCTTTGCCTTCGCGCAAAACCTGCTCGAGAAAGCGGAAACTGGCGCCACGCTCGTCTTCTAAAACGCGGGTCTGGCTCAAACTGGTGTCCACCAACAGTCCCAGCGTCAGGGGAAGATCCGACTCGCGGGAGAAGTACCGAATTGTCTGCGGACGTCCGTCTTCGAGCAGAGTGAAATCATCCTTGCCCAGGTTGCGGATGATATCTCCTCGCTTGTCGCGAACCGTCGCAAGGACGCTCACCACCTTCACATTGGTGGAGAAGGTAGGCTCCTGCGCTGCCGACGCGGCAAGAGAGCGAGGCAGCAGCAGCGCAGCCGTGGAACGAATCAGGTCGCGCCTCGATGGGGGAGAGTTGGTCAAAAGGGGGAGGCCGAAACGATTATTATCGCGCAGCCCGGCCTGTTGGTCTCGGCGGCTAGAATGACAAGAATGGCGGCGACATATCAAGCCAGCTTTCCGCTGATTGAATGTTCAGTCGCCTTGTTGCACATTCCCACAACAGATTATGCACACCATAACCCTTGAAGAACATTTTGCAAGTCCGGGATTCCTCGATGGCCCGGGCCGAGGACTCAAAGAACAAGCTTTGAAATTCGGTGGTTCCGCTGCCAAACTTCTTGAACAGCTCTGCGACGTTGGCGACAACAGGGTTGCGGAAATGGATGCCGCTCGCATCGATATGCAGATACTATCGCTTACTTCCCCTGGCGCAGAGCAGTTGGAAGCCGCTGAGGCGACGGCGTTCGCGCGCGGAACGAATGATTACCTCGCGGATGCCCTGCGGGGCCATCCGACTCGTTTCGGCGCATTTGCCACGTTACCCACTGTAGACCCCAATGCCGCGGCCGCCGAACTGGAGCGAACGATCGATGATTACGGTTTCAAGGGAGCGGTAATCAACGGTCATATTCGAGGCCGCTATCTCGATGACAAGTTTTTCTGGCCGATCTTCGAGCGAGCCGAAGCACTCAATGTCCCGATTTATCTCCATCCGACCCAACCTCCGCAGCCAGTGATCGAGGCATCGTACAGTGGGTTTGCCCCGATAGTGACGGATATGTTTGCCGGCGCGGGCTGGGGTTGGCACATCGAAACCGCGATCCACGCGATCCGTATTATCCTCGGCGGAGCCTTCGACCGGTATCCGGGATTGCAGCTCGTGGTCGGCCACATGGGCGAGACGCTTCCTTTCATGTTGCAACGGCTTGATGTCATGCCAATGGCATTGACAAAACTCAGTCGCCCGATCAGCTCTTACCTCCGGGAAAATATCCACTATACGTTCAGCGGGTTTAACTTCACGGCGACATTTCTCGACCTATTGCTTCAAGTCGGTGTCGATCGAATTATGTTCTCGGCCGACTATCCCTATGCTTCCATGGCCCAAGCGCGTGCATTCTTGGAGCAACTGCCGGTCAGCAACTCCGACCGGGAACGGATCGCGCACAGCAACGCGGAGCGACTTTTGGGGTTATAAAAAATTCTGGTCGAGACACCCGCCGGAAGGTATCAGGCATTGGCCCGACGATATAGAAAGTACACCGGCGACCCTCCCGAAGTGCGAGATGCAGGATAATAATTGAGACAATCGGAAACGGCGGAAGAAGAGGTGACCCATTCGGCGTGACATTGCCCTGAGCGGAAACCGCAGTCCGCGAGAAATCGCCCAGGCGATTTCCTGGAGCCGCCGTGATTTCCTTCGGACCGCGACTGGCGCAACCGCCGGCGCCGCTGTGTTCGGGTTCGCTCCGCTGCCGGCGATGGCATTGCCCAGAGGCAGAAAAGCCGTGGTCGTTACGTTTGGCGGCGGCGCTCGCGACGAGGAAACTTTCATGCCGGAAGGACAGGAGAACATTCCGCGCCTTCTAAGTGAGCTCATCCCGCAATCCACGTTCTTCACGCAGGTAGTGAACCGCGGTATTTTGGGCCACTATGTGGCTACCGCCAGCCTGGCGACCGGGGTGTATGAGACATTCAACAACTTCGCCGCCGTGCCGCCGGATTACCCGACGGTCTTTGAATACTTCCGGAAAGATCTGAAGCGTCCCGCGACGGATACCTGGGTGGTCGCTCCCAGTAATGGATTTAACCGCATTGGCGAGAGCGGAAACCGCGCTTATGGCGCTGGACTGGGGGCGGGAGTCATTCTCCCGAAGCGTTTGCTGGCCGCCGCGCTCTCGGCCGGCGGCGCGAGCCAGTATGAGCATCTTCTGCGCGACAACTATGAGACGCCGCTGTATACACCGGAGCTGAGCGGAAGCGAGATCGAGCTGCGGCAAATGGCGGAGATTCTTAAGCTGTCGGTCTCCGATTTCACGGCGCACGCGCGCAGCCTTGCGAGTCCCGACGAGCTTTCAGTCTATATCGCGCGTCAATTGATGCGGCAACTCGCGCCAAGCCTGCTTTGGATCACTTTGCACGATATCGATGTCGCGCACTCTGGAGCCTATTCGCTTTATATTGAGGGCATTCAACGCTCGGACCGGTTGTGCGCGGAGATCTGGAGCACTATTCAAAGCGAGCCGGAGTATGCGGGCAAGACAACTCTGTTTATTCTGCCGGATTTTGGACGGGACTCGGATACCGACGCGGGCGGCAACGGCTTCCAACATCACCGAACGGGCGACCCGCTATCACGAACGACCTGGATGATGGTGATGGGTCCGGGTGTCCGGGAAAACGTGGTAGTGGACCGGGCTGTGGAATCGACCGATCTGGTGCCGACGCTGGGCTCGTTGTTCGGATTTTCGGCGGAATTAGCAAAGGGCAAGCCTCTGCCGGAGGTGCTGTAGCGGCCATGCTTCCGAATCAACTGAAGGCGGCGCAATTCAGCGGGTATCCTCCTCTGGCGAGGCAGTTGGCGGTGAACCGGGTTTTGGTGCTGCAACAGTTGCCGCTCAGTTTTTTGCCGCTGCTGTTGCGGGAAGTAATTCAATACGATTGGAAATTCCCCGCCGAACGGAAAGAATTAGACAACCAGCTGGCCTATTTGGGATCGCTATCCGCGGAACAGTTGCGGCAATCGATGGCGCCCTTTGCCGCGCTCCGGCTTCCCGCCCAGTTTGAGCGGATCGATTGGGTCAATGAGCCGGTGCAGTTTTCAGAACAGCTTACCGCGCACCTGTGGGCTACACACCAGATTGACGCTTTCCGTAGAGCCTCGGTCGAATATGTTCACGAATTGAATGCCGCGACTCCGCCGGGTCCGCTTCCGGCGAAGCGGCTGGGGATCGTTTTAGTCGGGCAGGGAGTGGAGCGGAACACCTACCGGTTGTTCCGGAAGCTGCGGCCGCAGGGCGTGTATTTTACTCGCGTCAGCGCGGAAAACGGGCGGAGCATTCTGCTGGACGCGGTGGCCGCGCGAGCCCAGGCTCATCCCATCCCATTCGGGCACTGGTACATCGATGGAGGGACTGAGGCCAGTTCGTGCGGGGGACTGACCTGCGTCTCCTATGCTTCACTCGATACGGTGCGAATCGCCCTGGTCGGGAAGATGCGGAAGGTGATGCAGGCTGGCGGCGGAGGGCCGGAAGTGCTCCGCACGATGCTAGCTCAGATGAAGCCGCAAGATCTGGGCTTGAGCGGCGATGGAGATGAGGGCATATTGAATCGGTTTCAGGTGAGCGTGCTGACGGAAGGTTCCGGAACGCAACTCTTCAGTACGACTTTTGTCCAATGGTCGGCGCGTGAGGTGTTGCGGCGCGCGCAGCCGCTGACTTTATTGGCGCGCTTTACGCCGCGCCAGCGGGAGCAGTCGATACGAGAATTGCTTGCCGGAACACAGCAAAAGCCGGTGGCGGATCCGCAAGGCTCTCTGATTGATGCCGACATGGGAGCCTACTACACCTGGATCAATCAGCAAAGATTACCGGGCGCGGATCAGTCGTCGTTTCTGGTTTGGTTTGAGAATCACAACGAGGCGCTGGCCGTCTCGCCTTCGTTGCCCAGAGGCGGCGAAAACAACACTCCGACGGATCTGCGGCAGTTACTCAGGCAGATGTAAAGATGAAAGACAAGAACCTGGTCCGGCGCCGGTAGGTCTTCCAATGGCGACGGGCTTGGTTTGCACTCCAACCTCGTTGTATAGGGTCGCGGGGAGAGGCGCAAGTTGTACTGTGCTCCGTTGAAATGAACGAAGCAACCGCAATACTGATTCCGTGCGAAGTTGTCGATTTGGCCCGCCGCTCGATTGGCGATTTTTTCGCTCCGATTGCAAAGTCCGATCCCGACGCGAATATCGAGGATTTCCTCGACACATCGAAGTCGTTCAAGCGTGCCGGGATCCTGGAACGATATGTGCAGATCCGGTCCAAGAAAATCCTCGAAATAGGATCTGGGTTTGGCACGAATCTAGCGGTTTGGATTAAGCATTTTGGAATCGATGGCTATGGAGTCGAACCGGGAAGCGTGGGTTTCAACCAAGGCTTTCTCGCCTCACAACTGCTCCTTAGGGCAAACGGGATCGATCCGAATCGAGTTATAGACGCAACCGGCGAGTCACTTCCGTTTCCAGATGAAAGCTTCGATATTGTTTATTCCGCGAATGTGCTGGAGCATACCGAAAATCCCGAGCGCGTCCTTGCAGAATCGCTGCGGGTATTAAGAAGAGGCGGCACACTCCATATGGAGATGCCGAACTTTCTTTCTTATTTCGAAGGGCATTATCTTGTTTTTCAGCCGCCGCTTTTTTCGGAGCGTGTTCTTCCTTGGCTAGTTCGATGGGTGTACCGAAGAGATCCCGCCTTCGCTCGAACGCTTAACACGCGAATTAATCCAATCTGGTGCCGTCGGAATATTCTCGAATTAAGTAGCAAGTTTCCGGTACGGCTAGTTTCAGTAGGTGAAGACGTCGTTTTAGATCGGCTCTCTAACCAGTTTCAGTTCGAAATGAAAACTGTAGCCAGCAGGCTCCATCGCGTATTGTCTTTTTTGCACAAAATCAATTGCCGCAATTGGCTAGGGCGACTGATCGTTGCAATGCAGGGGCATTACCCCATATATCTGACGGTCCATAAGATCGACGGATAAACAACGTCGATTTCGGGCAACTCTCTACGACGCTCTTGAAATCGACAGCTGAACGGACTGGGGCGCTTTCGTCATTGTCTCTTCGGACGTAGAGCTAGCGGAAGCCTTCCACCTTCAGCCAGTCGGCTAAACGATCGGGCCAAGTGCGCAATACCGGATCGTCTTGCGCCAACCCGACGCCGTGACGACCCTTCAGATAAATGTGCATCTCAACCGGAACGTGAGCCTTGCGGCAGGCCAAGTAAAACATCACGCTGTTTTCAACGGGCACAACCTGATCTTCCGTAGTGTGAAACAAAAATGTAGGCGGTGTTCGATTGGTCACTTGCTTTTCATTCGAGAGCAATTGCAGCAGGGCCGGATCGGGATTCTTACCGAGCAGGTTCTCGCGTGAACCCATATGCACGTAAGGCTCTTCCATCGTGATCACCGGATAAGCCAGAATCAGGAAATCCGGCCGCGAGCTTTGGCGATCGATCGCGTCCACGGCGCTTGCATCGCCGTTATCGAAATGAGTGCCCGCGGTAGATGCGAGATGCCCGCCCGCCGAAAACCCCCAGATACCGATTCGATCGGTTTGAATGCCGAAATCGGCTGCACGGGCGCGCGCGTACCGAATCGCTCGCTGCGCGTCCCACATTTCGATGGGGTGATGATACTTCGGTCCAAGGCGGTACTTGAGTACAAACGCCGAGATACCGAGATGGTTTAACCACTCGGCGATCTGTGTGCCTTCGTGGTCCATGGAAAGATTGTGATAGCCGCCGCCGGGGCAAACGACCACGCCGGTTGGGACTTTGCCCGCGCCGGAGACCGGATAAATCGTAAGGGAAGGCTTGTCGGCATCGGTATTGCCTTGCGCTCCGGGAGCGCCGTTGGGCCAAAGAAGAACCGTCTCGGGAGCAGCGGTCTGCGCAAGCAGCGCGGAGCCGCAAAGCAATGTGCTCAGGAGGAGAAGGGCTGATTGCGGCATGGATCAGATCCCCAACTCTTGTTTAGCGGCAGCGAACCGGCTCGCAGCGAACTCGATCTCTTCCGCAGTATGGGCCGCCGAGACTTGTACGCGAATACGCGCTTTACCATGAGGAACCACGGGATAGGAAAAACCGATCACATAAATCCCTTTTTTCAGCAGAAGATCCGCCATCCGCGTCGCGAGCGCGGCGTCTCCGAGCATCACCGGCACAATGGGGTGTTCGCCCGGCAGAATTTGAAAGCCATTTGCTGTCATGCGTTCCCGGAAGAGTTTCGTATTCGAGAACAGCCGGTCGCGCAGGGCCGACGTTTCGGTCAGCAGATCCAGAACTTTTAGCGAAGCGGCTACGATCGCGGGCGCGAGCGAATTAGAGAAGAGGTAGGGCCGCGAACGCTGCCGGAGCAGGCTGACGATTTCCTTTCTGCCGCTCGTATAACCACCGCTTGCGCCCCCGAGGGCTTTACCGAGAGTACCGGTCAGAATGTCGATGCGTCCCATGACGTTGTGATGCTCATGCGTGCCGCGGCCCGACTTGCCCATGAAGCCGACCGCGTGCGAATCGTCGACCATAACCATCGCGCCATATTTTTCGGCAAGGACGCAGATTTCTGGCAGATTAGCGATGTAGCCGTCCATCGAAAAAACGCCATCCGTCGCGATCAGGCGATTGCGGGTGCCGCTTGCCTCTTTGAGCTTGGCCTCCAAGTCTGCCATATCGCCATTTTTGTAGCGGAAGCGGGCCGCCTTCGACAACCGAACGCCATCGATAATGCTGGCGTGGTTCAGCTCGTCGGAGATCACCGCGTCCTCCTGGTCGAGCAGCGTCTCAAATAATCCGCCATTGGCGTCGAAGCAGGAGCTATAGAGAATCGTATCTTCAGTGCCGAGGAAATCGCTTAGGCGCTCCTCCAATTGCTTGTGGATGGATTGCGTGCCGCAAATGAAGCGCACGCTGGCGAGGCCGTATCCCCATTTATCGAGAGCCTCGCGGGCAGTTTGGACAATGGCCGGATGATCGGCCAAGCCCAGATAGTTATTCGCACAAAAGTTTAATACCTTCGCGCCCGCAACCCGAATGCCGGCCTGCTGCGGGCTCTCAATTAGGCGCTCGCGCTTGAAGAGTCCAGCATTCTCGATGTCGCGAAGCTTTTCGGTTAGATAAGGTTGAACAGTCGAATACATTTCCAAGTTCCTGCCAATTCAACATTCTTTTACATTGACCGCAAGGCCGGCCAGCGCGGTTTCCTTGTAGCGCGACTGCATGTCGAGGCCGGTCTGATACATGGTACGAATCACCTGATCGAGGGAGACCTTATGGCCGCCCGATTCCTGCATCGCCATACGGCACGCGTTAATGGCTTTTACCGCTCCAATCGCGTTGCGCTCGATGCAGGGAATCTGAACCAGGCCGCCGATCGGATCGCAGGTCATCCCGAGGTGATGCTCCATGCCTATTTCCGCCGCGTGCTCCACTTCATCGTTCGTGGCTCCCAAGACGCCCGCCAGTCCGGCGGCCGCCATCGAACAGGCGACGCCCACCTCTCCCTGGCACCCTACTTCCGCGCCCGAAATCGAGGCGTTCTCTTTGTAGAGAATTCCAATAGCGCCGGCAGTCAGGAAATAGCGGAGAAGACCTTCGTCCGAGGATTCCGGCACAAACTGGCGGTAATAGCGAGCCACTGCCGGAACCAGGCCGGCGGCGCCGTTCGTGGGCGCGGTAACGACGCGGCCGCCCGCTGCGTTCTCTTCATTCACGGCCATGGCGAAAACATTGACCCAATCCATTGCGGCGAACGGATCGTTCACAGGCTGTTTCTTAAGCCTGGCGTAAAGCCCGGGCGCGCGGCGGCGAACGTTCAGGCCTCCGGGAAGAATGCCTTGGGTGCGCAAGCCGCGTTCAATGGAAGCGTCCATGACCGACCAAATCAGGAGGATGCGCTGCCGCACTTCCTTTTCGCTGCGAAGCGCGCTTTCGTTCTGTAGCATGAGCTTCCAGATCGGCAACTTTTCGCGTTCGGCCTCTTCCAGCAGTTCGGCTCCATTTGAAAACGGGTGAGGCACTGGCAGGGAAAGCGCATCGATGGACGCGGGCTCTCCGTCTTTGCGTATGAATCCGCCACCGATGGAATAATAAATCTCATCGACCAGCGGATTGCCGTTGCGGTCGAACGCGGAGAACCGCATCCCGTTGGGATGGCCGGGAAGCACGCGGTCATAGTGATAGAGAAGATCGCGCTCCGCCTCGAAGCCGATAGAGTGAGCGCCGAGAATGCGCAACGTCTTTGTCCCGCGAATCGTGTTCACAAGGGAATCGATCTGGACGGGATCTACTTCCTCCGGCTTTTCGCCGGACAAACCCAATAGGACAGCCTTGTCCGTTCCATGACCGGCGCCCGTCAGCGCAAGCGATCCGTAGAGTTCGGCCTGAACCCGCGCGACATTCTTGAGATTGCCAGTTTCATCGAGTCCAATGGCGAATCGCCGCGCCGCGCGCATCGGCCCGACGGTGTGAGAGCTGGAGGGACCGATTCCGATCCGGAACAGATCAAAAATGCTGGTTTTCATTTTGGCGGTGCGATCACGATACATCCGTCCAATCGAGAATCACCTTGCCGGACTTTCCCGAGCGCATGGCCTCAAAGCCCTTCTCGAATTCCCGATATGAATAGCGATGCGTGATCACCGGCGTGATATCGAGGCCGGATTCCAGCATCACCGTCATTTTGTACCAGGTCTCATACATCTCGCGTCCGTAGATGCCTTTTACGGTGAGCATGTTGAAGATCACCTGCCGCCAGTCGATGGCCATTTCGGTTGCGGGGATGCCCAGCATAGCGATCTTCGAGCCGTGACTCATGTTCGCGATCATTTCGCGAAACGCCGAGGGATTGCCCGACATTTCCAATCCGACATCGAATCCTTCCTGCATGCCAAGCTGTTGTTGCGTTTCGGCAACCGGCGTCTCTTTCGGATTCACGGCGAGAGTTGCACCCATCTTTCGGGCGAGTTCGAGCCGGTAAGGATTCAGATCGGTAACTACGACATATCTCGCTCCGGCGTGCCTGGCTACTGGAATCGCCATTAGGCCGATCGGCCCCGCGCCGGTGATCAGCACGTCCTCTCCGAGCAGCGGGAACGAGAGCGCCGTGTGGACCGCGTTTCCGAATGGATCGAATATCGCGGCTACTTCGCGATTGATGGCTGAATCGTGCCGCCAGATATTGCTCATGGGCAGCGCGATGAATTCCGCGAATGCTCCAGGCCGGTTGACCCCCACGCCTTGGGTGTGCGCGCAGAGATGGCGGCGTCCAGCTAAGCAATTCCGGCAGCGGCCGCAAACCACGTGTCCTTCCCCGCTGACGACCTCGCCGGGATGGAAATCGTTGACGTTTGAGCCGACGGCCACGATTTCGCCGGCGAATTCGTGCCCAATCGCCATCGGGACGGGAATGGTGGAACGCGCCCACTCGTCCCATTCGTAAATGTGCAGGTCCGTGCCACAGATGCCGGTATGGGTGACGCGGATCAAGACATCGTTGATTCCAATGGCCGGCTCAGTTATGTCTTCCAGCCATAACCCCGGCGCGCGCTGGCTTTTTACGAGTGCCTTCACGCGAAGGCTCGTTTCGAGTGTCTCGAAGTCATCCTGCTCTCATGTTAAATCGAGACTCGCCACAGCACGATTAGCCGCCGCTGCCCCAGGCGAGGTGTGAAGCAAGAAAAAGGAGACCCGAAAGTTCGGATCTCCTTCTGACCGTAGTTTGGAGCGGTCGATTCGGCTCAGCTATGGTGCGGGCAGTTGGGATCGTGACACTGGTGGTTCTGGCACAAGTTGTGGTGGCCCTGCCTGCATTCTGAGCACTGGCATTGGCACTGCTGCTGCTGTGGGCACTGGCACTGGACCTGCTGGTGCGGGCAGTTCGGGTCATGACATTGCTGGTTCTGGCACTGGTTGTGATTGCCGTGCTGGCACTCCCAGCATTGGCATTGGCACTGTTGCTGCCGGCGCTGGCATTTGTGCTGTTGCTGTTGGCAGGTCTGCTGGCAGGCGGTACGGACTTGGACGCTGGCTGTCGCCGTGGCGGTAATTGTTTCGATCGATTCAACCTGCGCGGTCACCGTGGCCGTATTGGTTACAACCGAACAGGTCGGCGTGGGTTTGTAGTGGCCGCCGCCCGTCTTACACTGTGAGTTTTGAACGGTTTTGATATTGCATTGCCCAAAGCCGTTCCGCCCGAACGCCGCGCCGTTGATAACCACCGTGTATCCGTTGACGGAGTTCCAGGTGTGATCGACGGGCGAAGGTGAGTTCGTCGTGTTCCCGTAATACTTAGACGACTGGTTCAGCGTGTCAGTCAGGGTTGTGTCGACGCTCACAATGTTGGATGGGTTGCCGAAGTAAACCTGTCCCGCTCCGCCCTTCACTCCAGCCGTTCCGTAGCCTGATGGGTACTGTTTCGACTGGCTGACGTAGTCGGCATTGAAGTCGAGCACTACGTTGCCGTCGCCATCCGTGAACTGAAATTCCGCTGAGTCGCTCCCCAGATGATTTGCGAAGTTGTTGTGTTGTCCCAGCCACCCTCCGGAAGTCGTGCTTCCGTAAGTGTTGTCGATGAGGTCCTCATCTTGCAGCAGGGTTACTTGGATGTTGCCGTTCGGCAGGGCCGTCGTAATCAGCGTGCTCCAGTTCGAATTGCCCTTCGAATCGACAGCATATTCCGTTATCGGCAAGTAGGTCTTGTGGGTGAGCGTCTGAGAAGCGCCTGCAGAAAGGCTGGCGATGGTGCCCACAACGAAATCGTCATTGGGGTTGTTCGGCGTCCCGTTGTCGTCTTTCACCGCGATGTTGGTCAAGGTTGTATTCCCGGTGTTCGTGACCGTGTAGTAGTAGGTGACCGACTGGAAGCATTTAGCCGTACTGACATTGGCGCATTTCTTCAAACAGATGCTGCCTTTCGGCACGGGAACCTGGATGAAAACGCCCTGATACGGCACTGGGCTGTTGGCCGGAGTTATCGGGTCGAGAACGACCGCAATCAGTTGCCCGGGCTTGGGAGTGAAGCCGATACCGTTCTCGATGGCGTCGGCATAAAGCTGTGCGGCGTATTGGTCTCCATCAGTCAAATAATCAATGCCGTCCTGGGGCCGCAGAATCTGCCAGATCGCGGCCTGGACATCTGTCATCGTGGTCGGAATGGTCCCGTGTAATCCGTTGGGGAAGTTGATCGCGTAATTGACGATTTGCCACTCTTGCGCCACAGTGAGGACGGTCTGGCTGTTCAAAATGTTCCCGGCTGTACCGGCGTTGCCGTCGGTCGGGAGATTGGAAGCGTAGGACGAATATGGCTGATATTGAGCCGCCCCGGTGGGATCGAACAAGCTCGGCGGGTTCGTTGCGAGGTTCAAGATATCGCTTGGTATGTCGCTATTCGGGTTTGTACACCACGCGTTATAGGTGGTGTTGGTGATGGAATATCCGGAGCCGATGCCGCTTAACGCCATCGTTGAATATGTCGGACCTGTGGTGGCCGTTTGCACCCCGGTGACAGGTGTGGTCGGCAGAGTCAACGTGGGAGCTTGCGCCATCAGAAGCGCGGCCGGCACGACGAGCGTCGAAAAAATCATCAGCGGCATGGACTTGCCCCGAACGCTGCCCCAACTGATCATAAGAAAGTTCCTCCTGAACTGGTGCGCGCGGTCGAGCCGCGCGCCAGTACCTACTTAGCTTAGAAATCTTGCGATAGTCCAAGATAAACGCTTCCGGCGCAATTTGGAACACAGGTTGGTACTGGCGAGATCAAAGTAGTACCTCGATGATGATTGAGAGCGGCTTTTCTGCCGCCGCCCCTTACGCCTCAGTCCTTGTCGTACTCGGTCCCAACATAACCTGTCTTGTTTCTGAAAGATGCAGGAGGTACGGTTAGTACCGAACCGAGCCAAAAACTGTTGACGCGGCGGCTCGTTCCACCTATTCTGGTTAGCGGACCCACATCGGAGAGGATTCAATAGCTTGAACGGAACAGCATTGCGGTATCTATCTTGTAAGTCAGTCTTGCTTGCTTCTTGCGCTTTGGCAACGGTTTTTGCGCCGTTTGCTACATGCGACACCGTGAGCTTGACGACCTCAGGGAATACTATCGGCACCAATGCCGTATCGTTCGATTTCACCGGCGCCTCCGTGACCGGGCTGAGCTCATTTCCCGCTGTTCTCGACAAATCCGGCTTGACTGCGGGTTTAGCAAACGATAGCTTGGGCTATTTCAAGTTCAACTCCACTACCGGGGTCAATCAGAACGTAGTCGATTTGAGCGTCACGCCTACCGTCAATGGCAAGACCGATGCCGCTCCGTTGGTTTTCAAGGGAACCCTGGATATCACGGTAATCGGCGGAAACCTTTTTGGCTCGCTGGACTTCTCCTCGACGCCGGGCGCTCACGCTGATGTCTACAATACCGTCGATTACACGGCCTTAACTTTCGATGGGTATGATTTCGCCGTCAAGACCGATTTTCAGCTTGCTTCCGGTAGCGGTAACAAGCAGACGTGGGTATCCGGATACGTAGCGCCGATGGTATCGGCAGTGCCGGAGCCACTCTCCGCCGCAACCACCGGTCTTGCCATCCTGGCGCTCCTCGGAATCGCGCTAAGGCGCAAGTTGCGATCCGCGGATCGCAACTAACCCGCTCCTCAACAATCTGTCATTCACTCGAGCCCGGGGCACAGCTCCGGGCTTCTTCGCTTCTCCCCCCGTTTCTCCGAGCGATAAGCCCTGCTGAGCCAGTACCCAGCAAACAGAGTAAGGCGGCTTACATGCTCAAGAGCTTTGATGCTCTCCCGATAAGTGTCTTGACCACTTGAAAGGGCTCACAGAGGATTCATGCAAAAGAACTCGGGAAATGAATGAAGAAGGCAACCTTATGTTTGATTTTTGCGGCGCTGGCTGCTTCCGCGGCTCCAACGAACCGGTCGAAAGTATCCAAAGATCTGGCGGGTGTTGACCAACTCTCGGATGTGAGAGTCATCGTGCAGTGGAATAGCGCCCCGGACGAGGCGAAGGATCGGAAAGTATTGAATCGGGGCGGGACGGTAAATGCCAGGTTCAAGTCGATCAAGGGGGGCTCGTATACGATACCGGCATCGATGCTTACCGATCTGGCAAACGATCCAGACGTAGCTTACATTACGCTCGATCGTCGGGTTGCCGCCAAGTTAGACAATACGGCTGCGGCCGTCAATGCAAGTGCGGCATGGAGCGCCGGGTGGAATGGCGCGGGCATCGGCGTAGCTGTCATAGACAGCGGGATGAACCCCGACCCAAATTTCGGTCCGGGCAGAAAGATTGTATACACATACGACTTCACTGCCAATAATGCTCTGCTTCCTCTCGGGGCGCTGGCTTCTACTGGCGGATCCATTGTTTCCGCCTTACTGGCACCCGGTCCGCCGCCTCTGCCTTCTAACGGCCCAGCGCCGGATCGCTACGGCCATGGCCAACACGTAGCCGGAATACTCGCGGCAAATGGCCAAACGTCCTCCTGCGCGAACTGCACGAGGCTGTTCATGGGAATGGCGCCGGGCGTGAATCTCGTTGATCTCAGGGTCCTGGACCAAAACGGCCAGGGGTATGACAGTAGTGTCGTCGCCGCGATCGACGCTGCAATTTATCTGAAGAATATTTACAACATTCGCGTGATTAATCTGTCGCTCGGCAGACCCGTCTACGAAAGCTACACGCAGGATCCTCTATGCCAAGCCGTGGAAGCGGCATGGCGGGCCGGCATCGTTGTAGTCGTCGCAGCCGGAAACGAGGGGCGGGATAACACCGTCGGAGAACAAGGTTATGGGACGATCGACGCTCCCGGCAACGATCCCTACGTGATTACGGTGGGGGCGATGAAGACCGAGGGCACCTATACACGCGCAGACGACCTGGTAGCAAGCTACAGCTCAAAGGGTCCCACTCAGATCGACCACATCGCAAAGCCGGACATCATGGCGCCGGGTAACCTCGTTGTGTCGCTACTCTCTCAGGGATCGACTCTTCAAAGCCAGTATCCCGGCAACGAAATACCGCAGTCCTACTATGAGGCGGATCTGCCGCCCGGACCAGCCAATAAGAATTCAAAGAATTACTTCATTTTGAGCGGTACGAGCATGGCCACTCCCGTCGTGAGCGGAGCGGCGGCGGACCTGCTACAAGCGAATCCCAGTCTCACGCCGGACCAGGTAAAGGCCTTGCTGATGCAGACGGCATATAAGAACCTGCCGGCTTCGAGCTCGGTCACAGATCCCGCGACCGGCGACATTTACACCGATTATGACGACATTTTCACGGTCGGCGCCGGCTATCTGGATATGGCGGCAGCATTGTCGGCCATCAACTCGACACCCGCGACCGGTACGGCAATGTCTCCGGTAGCGGTCTATGACAGCGCTACAGGCATGGTCACGCTTGCCGACGATCCCTCGTCCATCTGGGCGAATCAATCCGTATGGGGCACGCAGAGCGTGTGGGGTACTTCCGTAGTAAGCGGCAACCGGTGCGTGTGGGGAACCCGGTCCGTATGGGGAACCCGGTCCGTATGGGGAACCCAGTCCGTATGGGGTACATCCACAGTGTCCAGCTCTCAGTCAGTTTGGGGAACCCAGTCGGTCTGGGGTACTCAGTCCGTGTGGGGCACGAGCACTCAGGAAAGCAGCGAGTCTGTCGCCATTAATGGCGAACAGTAGACTCCTATCTCAGGAACGCAGGGCCAGAGCGTCGATTGGCCCTGCACCGGCTTGAGACTAAAGCAAGAGCCGTATTCGCTCGATAAAACAGTAGCGACGTTAATGTTCGTTCGCCGTCGCCAAGGTTTTCTTCAAATGTTCGCAAAAAGGCCGTCTCGCCGCGAATCGGGGTCCGCGCTGATTGAATTCGCGCTCACGATCCTTCCTCTTTTCGGGCTTCTATTCTTGATCCTGGATGTAGCTTGGGTCATCTTCGCCTGGTCCTGTCTTCAGGAGGGCGCGAGAGAGGGGGTGCGTTTTGCGGTAACCGGCCAGGTTCCAACGGGATATGCGTGCCAGGATGCCGCCATCCGAGGCGTCGTCCAGCAATACTCCTTCGGCTTCGTAAACGCCCAGAATGCTTCGTCGGTTGTCGGCATTCAATATTACGACCCAACTACTTTTCAACCCCTCGCCGGACTGGGAAGCAATGCCGGAGGCAACGTGGTGAAGATCACCCTCAGCGGTATTGCTATTCACTCATTGGGTCCTGTTTGGCGTAGCGTAGCGCCAGTCACGCTTGCGGCGAGTTCTTCCGATGTCGTAGAGGGCTCGCCTGGCGGAATTCCACCGTGCAGATGAATATGCCACTCCAAGGCGTACGCGCCGAGCGCGGAAGCGCTTTGGTTGAATTCGTCCTGTGTGTCTCGCTCTTCTGGGTACCGCTCTTCCTGGGAACCGTCGTGATCGGCTTTAATCTAATACGGGCCGTGGAGGTCACCCAGGTCTGCCGCGACTCCGGCCACATGTATTCGTATGGAATCGACTTCTCCCAGCCTGCCTATCAGAATCTCCTAGTGAACCTCGCTCCAGGCTTGAACATCACAACCAACGGAGGAAACGGTGTTGTGGTCCTGTCAACCATCACTTACATCGGGCAGAACGATTGTATAGCCGGCGGATATCCTTCCAATTGCGCAAATGTGAATACTACGGTGATCACTCGCCAGATCGTCGTCGGCAACACCGGCCTGCATGCGAGCGTATTCGGGACCCCCCCTGGACAATTCATGGACAGCAGCGGAAACGTGAGCCCGGCCGGGTACCTGAATAATACGACCTGTCAGGCTAAAGGCTTTTCGAGCGTCATTCCGCTGGTTTCGGGTCAGTTTGCCTACATGTCGGAAATGTGGGTCACGTCGCCAAACTTGTGGAGTTACTTGGGAACCAGCACAGGCATCAGTGCAAGATCCATCTTTTAACCCGCCTTATTAGGACGCCTGCTCGTGCTGCACTGTCACCACGGAGCCACGACCGCGAGGGAGTGGAGAAGCAGCGCGAATTTCCGCAATTTGATACTCGCCGCCCTATTTGGAGAGGCGGAGAACTTGTGACGCGATCTCATGGAAGGCTTGACTCAGCGCGCTCGGATCGGCCGCATAAGCATAATATCCGGCAGGCCTGGTGGAGTCGTAGATTGGACTTGACGGATCGTTGGCCAAGCGCTGAAGGAAGACCTGGTCGATTCCCATATCCGGGGCGCCATCCAGGCCGATGGTGTAAATGATCGTGTTGTAGGTGGTGTCGTTCCGGATCAACTGACCCTGGTAATCCGCTGCGGCGAATGCGGCCGCCATCACGCCATTGAGCTGCTCGTCATCGCGGATTTTGCGTATATAGGGCCCCGACGGAAACGTGTCAGGAGCTCCTACCCTACCTTGGCCGATATATCCGCTGTTCGTTACATTTCCGTACGCGTCTGTGTTTTGAATGTAAGCCACGTCGTCGCGCGCGTATGTGCTTCCATTATTCGTAAACGCGCAACCGGAGGCGCTGGTGATGGGGCCAGGCGCTGTCGTGATCGCAGTATTTGCCGTGCTGTATACACCGCCCGTATACCCCGTATTGCTCGGGGCCGTTCCAGACGCCAGCAAAGTTGTAAAACCACCCGAGAGAACATCCGAGCTATTGCACGGGCTCGCGCCTATCGAGGTAGAGCTCCAGGGAGGATTGGGATTGTTTCGCGTGTCAGTTTGAGTCTTAATCTTCCAACTTTTTTCGACAATTAAATTGGGCTGCCCATCTGTAAAAAAAACGATGACATTGAGGCCGCCGGCCAGACCAGTGCTTTTGATGGATTCGTAAGCCACATGCAGCGCCTGGGCGGTGCTGGTTGCGCCGGTGCAAACGATTTGGCCGATCCTAGAGTTCAAAGTGGGCGTGCTCGACTTGAAAAATGTGGTAGGCGCGTAGTCAATTGGACCCGTGTTCGCGGTTGTCGAGAAGGTGACCAGCCCCAGCGTATCGAAGCCGTCGGTGAAGAGATTGACGAAGTTCTGAGCGGAAGCGATCATGGTGGGGCACGCATTGCTGCCGCCCGGGCCCATGGAACCCGAACGGTCGAGCACCAGTACCAGGTTTATGTTGCGCCGCGAAGACTGCGCGCTGGCGGCTACGGTGGCGCTGCTGAAGTGCAGAAGCCGCATAAAATAGAGTGGAACGGTAGCCGATGCCGTGACCACCACGGTCTGGGTCATGGTCGATGTAGGGGCGATGGTCACCGTCGGCGCGCCGCCGACGACACTCGTTCCCAACCAGCCGGCGGGAAAATTCGCCGCAAACCACTCTTGAGCAACCGCGGCTACGGGACCCGAGTTTTGCTGCTGTGTTTCATAGACGTTTATCGAACGTCCGGCGGCAAGAGCGGCGGCATCGACTGCGGAGGAGAGCTTGGCTTTGGTCCAAAACAGAATTGACCCATCGATGGCAAGCCCAATGACCGGAATGATGACAAGAATGGTCATGAAGGTGAACAGGAGGAGAGCCCCACCGCGTTCGCGACGATTCGATAAAGGCTGCCTGGTAGGAATGCCGAATGTGCGCGCCGGTCCGAAGGTCATGCACTACGCTTATCGACAAAATGCCGTCCTAAGGTTAGGCCAACCAGGGCACTTCCGCCAGAGCGGTTGTCTCTACGGGCGCGCCCCCTCTATTTGTCACTAAATCGAACCATCGTCCATCTAGAATGCGTGGGCCAAACCCGGTCGAGCGTGGCAGACACCCCGCGACGCCATGTTGCGACGCTCTTCCCTTACAGCCAAGAAATCTAATGAAAGCACTCACAATCGTTCCCAGCAAATCGAATTCGGCATCGGTTCAGGAGGTCTCCGAGCCTCCAGCAAATGATGGAAGCGTATTAGTCCGGGCTCTCGATCTGGGTATTTGCGGTACTGATTTCGAGCTGATTTCCGGCGGGTACGGATGGGCGCCTCCCTCTGGACACGACTATCTGATTTTGGGTCATGAATCTCTCGGACAGGTGGAAGAAGCCCCGGCCAATAGCGGATTCACAAAGGGCGATCTGGTGGTGGGCATTGTCCGCCATCCCGATCCGGTTCCCTGCGTGGCCTGCGCGGTGGGCGAGTGGGACATGTGCCGCAACGGGAAATACACGGAACGAGGCATCAAGGAGCGGAACGGCTTCGGCTCGGAACTTTGGCGGTGCGAGCCTTCTTTTCTCGTGAGGCTCGATCCAAAACTCGGAAGACTCGGCGTGTTAATTGAGCCCACTACCATTCTGGCAAAGGCCTGGGACCACATCACCCGTATTGGCGAGCGCGCCTTATGGGAACCGAAGACCTTGCTCGTCACTGGAGCCGGCCCGGTGGGACTGCTGGCCGCTCTCATAGGAGCGCAGCGAGGGCTTGAAGTGCATGTGCTGGATCGCGTGCAGGACGGCCCAAAGCCGCAAATGGTGCGCGACCTGGGCGGTATGTACCACACGGGCGCCCTCGATCGGCTTGGCTTTCGCCCCGACATTATCATCGAATGCACGGGAGTAGCATCGGTCATCGTCGAAGCCATAAACCTGATCGGAAACGACGGGATTCTGTGCCTGGCGGGCGTTTCATCGCGCGGCCAACAGATGAGTATCGATATCGGAACCATTGGCCGCGCCATGGTGCTTGAAAACGGAGTTATTTTCGGCACCGTCAATGCCAATCGGCGGCATTACGAAATGGCCGAGGAGGTTCTGCGCAAGGCGGACCAGAAGTGGCTATCGCGGATGATTTCGCGAAAGGAGAAGTTGTCGAATTGGCAGCGAGCTCTGGAGCGGCAGCCCGGCGATATCAAGGTTGTCATCGAATTTGTGGCAAACTGATGGTTCGCGCATAACGGCTCGATGGCTCAACTCATTGAAGATTATGCCCTCATCGGCAATAACGCGACCGCCGCCCTGGTAGGGCGAAACGGGTCTATCGACTGGCTCTGCTTTCCACGCTTTGATTCAGCGGCTTGCTTCGCGGCGCTTCTCGGTTCCGGTGAAAACGGCCACTGGACCATCGCGCCTAAGGCTGAGCGTCCGCGGATCACCCGCCGCTACAGGCCCGGAACCCTGGTGCTCGAGACGGAATTTTCCACTCCCGACGGAACGGTGATCTTGATCGACTGCATGGACCGGCGCGGTGAACACCAGGATGTCGTGAGACTCGTTCGCGGCGTGCGCGGCAAAGTGCCGATGCAGATGGAATTGGTCGTACGATTCGGATACGGGTCGGTGATTCCGTGGGTCAGCCGTCTGCCCGATGACCGGCTACGAGTTGTTGCCGGCCCGGATCAAGTGGTCTTTTCAACCCCGATCCCCTTGCGGGGAGAAGATCTGACGACGCGCGCCGACTTCGTCGTGGAAGAAGGCAACGAAGTTCCGTTTTATCTGACCTGGTCTTATTCAGACGGTCCGATGCCCGCCCAGCCGGACGCGGCAACTGTAATCGAGAATGTCACGCGCGCCTGGGAGAAATGGTCGAACAAATACAAATCGGAAGGCCCATGGTCTGAAGCGGTTCTTCGTTCGCTTATCACCCTAAAGGCCCTGACTCACCACAGAACCGGCGGGATCGTAGCGGCCGCAACCACTTCGTTACCGGAGGAAATAGGTGGAGAACGGAATTGGGATTACCGGTACTGCTGGCTTCGCGATTCCACCTTCACGCTCTACGCTCTGATGGAAGCGGGCTTCATCGAAGAAGCTAAGAATTGGCGGGATTGGCTGCTTCGCGCCGTGGCGGGAAGCCCGGATCAGATGCAGATCATGTACGGCGTTGCCGGCGAGCGCCGTCTCACTGAATTTGAATTAAGCGAGCTTCCGGGATATGAGGGATCGCAGCCGGTCAGGATCGGTAACGCGGCCTCCGAACAACTTCAATTAGATGTCTACGGCGAGGTGCTCGATGCGTTCTATCAAGCCCGGCGGAAAGGACTGGGACGCCTGGAGCCGGCCTGGGCTCTCGAAAGAACGCTGGTGAACCATATCGAAAAAATTTGGGTCGAGCCCGACGACGGGATCTGGGAAATACGAGGCAAGCGCCGCCATTTCGTTCATTCCAAGGTGATGGCGTGGGTAGCTGTCGACCGCGCCGTACGCACCATCCAGGAGTTCGGAGAAGAAGGACCGCTGGACCGCTGGATCAGGCTGCGCGCCGACATACACGACGAGGTCTGCCGGTTTGGTTTTAGCCGGGAGATGAATTCCTTTGTCCAATATTTCGGTGGAAAGGAATTGGATGCCAGCCTGCTGTTCCTTCCGCTCGTCGGCTTTCTTCCGGCGGACGATCCACGCATGCTGAGCACCGTCGCAGCTATCGAAAAGCATCTGACGAGCGACGGATTTGTAGCTCGTTACGATACCCGAAGCTCGGTAGATGGAGTTCCTGGCTCGGAGGGCGTCTTTCTCGCGTGCAGTTTTTGGCTGGTCGATAATCTTGTTCTGCAAAAGCGGCTCGATGAAGCGCGCGCTCTGTTCGAACGGCTGCTCGCTCTGCGAAACGATGTCGGATTGCTCTCGGAAGAGTATGCTCCAAAAGAGCGGCGGCAGCTTGGAAATTTTCCGCAAGCCTTTTCGCACCTGGCGCTTGTTAACACGGCTCACAACCTGAGCGCGGCCGACGAAGGCAAGCCGGCCCTGCATCGCTCGGCCCGCTGATCGCATTCGTCCTGCGTATGCTTGCGGAGATTGTGGCGGCGACAAAGCAGCTGTCGACTCACCGAAGTGCATGCGGATCTAGCGACTTTGTTTTGTTCTTACCATTTGTATCGATTACGGTCAGACTCGCAGTTTCTATATGCCCTAGCAGTTCAAAGGTGAAGAAGGTCTTAAAATCGGCCCTTCCCGCCGTATTCCCCGTAAGATGAAACAAACGCCTCGCCAGCAGTGATAGCGCTCAGCTGGATTTGGATCCCGTTGATTGTCAGGATCATGTGCGCCTCGAAAGATCGATAATCGGTTGCTTTTCGTTCTCATGCGCCGCCCGCTTCTGCTTCGAGTTGAATGAGAATCCGATTAGCCGGTCGCGCGGTGCGCTCGGCATCGGTCGATATAGGCATCTGGCGGCGCTCCCTTTCGACTGCGTCGAACGCTATTAAATCCTCAGCCCTGAAAAGTGTCGCACGGACGATGACGGCGAAACCGCCGAAATTAACGTACTGATTTCGGCTCACCAGGGAACTGGCCCCTTCGGGAGTGTTTGATATGTTGCCCACGATCAATCGCTGCGGCGACCTGCGAATTGGTCAGCAAGACGGCCGAATCCTGACCGACGACCAGCGATGCAACCAAGAACGCGCCGATCCCCGCGATGGCGTGAGGAGTCAAATGCTTTCCCCTTTCTGCCGATTGCAAGTTTCACACAGAAGCTGGATGTTGCGTTCGGTATTCGCCCCGCCCTTGATTACCGGGATGATGTGATCAAACTCAAGCTTCTGGTTACTGCCGCATCGTACGCAAACGCCATTATCTCTTTGCCAAACAAATAGACGGACCGAATCCGGTATTCGCTCGCGTCGGGCCGACGGCAGGCGTTCGCTGTTCTCGAATGCCTCTACTTCACGCCGTATCTGAGTCAGGGCCTTCTCTTGTCGGATAGCTGCATGCTTGATGCGCAACTGAAGTTCAGCTAAATCCGCTGATTCAAGTTGGTCCAGAGGAGGCGGGTCCAGCGAAAAGACGCGGCGTTTATAGGCCCACCACCATTCATTGCCAGGCAATGGCATGGGCGGGTCGAAACTATCGGGATCAAGGGAGAGGGCGAGATGGATGGAATGAACGTTTGAACCAATGCGAAACGGCAACGTATAGCCCTTCGTCGCGTCACCCTCTATGAGACCGACAAAGATTATTCTGGGCTCCGGAAGGAGGGTATAAATTGAACTGTGTAAACGGCCATCGGAAAGGATCACACTGAGGAGACCCGATGGCTATTGATCTTAAACTCATCGACAAGTTATTAGCAGACTACAAGAAGCCGGAAGACATTATTGG
>Ga0208220_1000014_pt1 | contig 70472 bp, 61 predicted proteins | sample NGESurdeep092012_9_FD_184484 | JGI IMG/M metagenome (GOLD analysis project Ga0208220, IMG submission 184484) | Arctic peat soil microbial communities from Barrow, Alaska - NGEE Surface sample F53-1 deep-092012 (SPAdes) | ecosystem: Environmental > Terrestrial > Soil > Wetlands > Peat ...
GTACATTCGTGCTTACGCCAAGTCAGCACGTCCGGTCCGCTGGACTTACACCAACCCAAAACGGCGCATCCTCGCTACAGAAATCACTGGGACAGCCCACTAGTGGGCAACGAACGGGAATCCGGCGATGAACGAAAGTTTTTTGCGGCGTTGAAACGGGCCACCATCGATGGTTATTACACGTCCAGAATCGGCATCCACGAGGAGCTGCGATACCAGGGCGATCAGGCCCTCACCGGATTCCCCGGCTGTCAACATGGCGAGGCGCTGTGAAGCAGAGCGCAGGAAAAGAAGTTTATGACGTTTGCGTAATCGGATCCGGTCCGGCCGGAGGGATTCTCTCAAAGGAACTAGCTGAATCGGGCGCCAAGGTCGTGCTGGTGGAAGCGGGCCGTATACAGACCTGGAAGGATTTCAATTTTCATTCCTGGCCCTACGATTTTCCGAAGCGGGTGAAGCCTTCGCCGGGATATCCGAAAGAAGTGGTTGAATCCATTCACTATGAGGACAGCGATCAGGTTTCCATTGATCGGATTCGAGCGGTCGGCGGGCGAAGCATTCATTGGAATGCGTGCTGTCTCCGCTTCGCCGAATGGGATTTCCGCGAGCGCAGTGTAGCCGGTGTTGAAGAAGACTGGCCACTTACTTATCAGGAGTTAGCGCCCTATTACTCATATGTCGAAAAAATGATCGGAGTCACTGGTTCTCGCGAGGGATTGGCGGTTCTTCCGGACGGCGACTTTCTACCTCCACTGAACATGCGCTGCTCGGATCTGATTGTCAAACGGGCTTGTGAAAAACTGAGTATTCCATTTATTCCTACCCGGAAAGCGCTGCTGACGAAGCCCTACGATAACCGTCCAGCCTGTCACTACTGCGGTAGCTGTATGGAAGGTTGCGATGTTGCCGCGATCTTCAGCGTACCTACGGCAATGCTGCCAAAGGCGCGTAAAACGGGGAACTTCACGCTGCTTCAGAATCAACTGGCGCGCGAAATTCTAGTCGATGAAGAAGGCCGCGCGCGCAGCGTTTCGGTGATCGACACGGCTACACGCCAGGAGCGCGAGATCTCCGCACGACGCTTCGCGGTGTGCTGCGCGAGCGTTGAGTCGGCGCGGCTGCTGCTGAATTCGCGCTCGCCTCGCTACCCCAACGGCTTGGCGAACTCGAGCGATATGGTTGGCCGTTATTTGCACGGGCACGTAACCGCTTCTCTTCTGGCCTACTTAGACGAGCTGGTTGGAACGAAACCCGTGAACAACGACGGCGCAACGGACCATAGCTATATTCCGCGCTTCAACTTAGACCGGAAGAAACGAACCTACGCGGGCGGCTTCGGATTTCAGAATCAGTTTGCGGGTTTTCGATATCCCTACCAGGCGCAGCACCTAAATGGCTTCGGAGCGGATTTCAAAAAACAGATCCGCGACTTACAGCCTGGATTCTTTCAAATGGGTGGTTTCGGAAAAGTTCTGGCGCGGCCGGATAATCGCGTCACCGTCGATCCGACCCGGCCCGATGCGTATGGCATTTCGACGCCGGTGGTTCGCTTCAAATTCGGAGAGAACGACCTTGCGCTCTGGAAAGATATGAAGGTACGGGCGCAGGAGATCCTTCATGCGGCTAAAGCGCGAATGGTTTTCGATACTTCTTCCGCTCCGTCGGGCTTTGCAAGTCACGAAGTAGGAACGGCAAGAATGGGGAACGACCCGAAAACTTCTGTGCTCAACCGCTTCTGCCGGTCACACGATGTAAACAATCTTTACGTTGTCGACGGTAGCTGCTTCGTGACTTTTCCGGAGAAGAATCCGACCCACACGATCATGGCGCTGGCGGTCCGTACGGCTCGCTACATGGCCAATGCGGCAAAGGGCCTGAGTACAAGTAACCTGTGAACGGACGAACTCTATTCGCAATCGGCAGCCTTTTCGCGGCAGTCCCTGTGCTGTGGTCCGTAAGCCGGCCGCGGGATATCCCTTTCCGCAAGCATGAAATCGATATCGGGGCCAGCGAAACCTGCGCGTTGGCGGACGTGAACGGCGACGGCAAGCTCGATATTATCTCGGGCGAATACTGGTACGAAGCGCCGGACTGGAAACCGCATCGTTTTCGTGAGTTGCCCTATTCAAACGGGTATGTCGATAACTTCAGCGACTTGCCGATGGATGTGGACGGTGACGGCCGGACGGATGTCGTCAGTTGCTCCTGGTTTCGCCGCTCCCTTCGCTGGTGGAAAAATCCGGGGCGCGATGGATTGTGGACGGAGCATTCTATTCAGGAAGGTTTTCCGGTGGAATTCGCGTTTCTGGTAGATATCGACAACGATGGGAAAGCCCGCGAGATACTGCCTGAATTCGGCGATCCCAAAGCGCCGCTCGCCTGGTTCGAAGTAAAGAACGGCGCCTGGGTCAAACACGTGGTAAGCAACATGAGCTACGGTCACGGCATTGGGGCCGGCGATGTCAACGGCGATGGCCGCACCGACATCATCACCCCCAAAGGATGGTTTGAAGCTCCCGAGGATCCGCGCAACGGGAGATGGATTTGGCATCCCGACTTCGATCTTGGAACGACCGGCTTTATTTACGTGCTCGACATAAACGGCGATGGACGCAACGACCTGATCACGACAGCGGCGCACGACTACGGGATGTTCTGGATGGAACAGGGGCCCAATCACCAGTGGACGAAACACATCATCGACGACACATGGTCACAAGGCCACGCGATGACGATGATCGATTTGAACGGAGATGGTAAGCCCGACTTTCTGACGGGCAAGCGCTACATGGCCCACGATCACGATCCGGGAGCGCGCGAGCCGTTGGGCATTTATTGGTACGAATTTTTGAAGGGCGATGACGGGACACCTGTATGGGTGAAACACGTGATCGACTACGGAGGCCGGACGGGCGCGGGCATGCAACTTCCCGTCGCGGATTTGGATGGCGATGGCGATTTGGATTTTGTGGCTCCCGGCAAGACTGGGTTATTTCTCTTCGAGAATCTTACGAAGAGCAGAGCAATCCATGAAGTTCGGCGCTAATTCGTTCAGCCGGTCCGATCGCTTTGACCGAGGCCAAAGCGCGCCGCGTGAAGGTTTTGGATTTTCAGTGGACGCGTTATCCGTGGCATTCGGCGGTTTACGTTTTCTGCAAGCGAAAGCAAAGGAACACCAGCGAATGCAAGCCTCGTTTTAAGAGCATCGACTTCGCTCCGTCTGGAGGGCCTGAGATCACTGGAATGGCGCGTTCCGCAACGCGGCCCCAAGTACTTTACCAGGGCCCGGTTGTTGCACGAAGGCAATAATGCGGATGTTGCCGGGTTCCATCCCGGACTTGAGCTTGAGTTGGAAATCCTGACTAAACGTCTTTCCCACGTCCAGGCTGCCAATTTTCTTGAGGTACTCCACGACGGCGACATGTGTGAGGCGTCGACCGCTATTTTCTCCGCGCAAAACCTGAGACTCAGCATGGTTTAAAGCGACTGCGACGTAGACGTCGGCTTTGTGCTGTCCGGATATGCCTTCCGCTTCGATGCGTGCTCGAAGGAGCGGCGGATTACCGCCTTCAATCTTTACCGACTCAATCCTTACTGGAATTGCCGGAGCGGCAGCGGCTTTCGCAAGCGTTTGGCGCATCTGCTGCGGGTCATTCAGACGCAATACCGCAGTTCCATCTACAATCATTTGCGGCGTGTACAGGTCGCTTGTTCCAAGGCCGTTAGCATAGGCGCTCTGCCGCTGCGTCAACGAAGGCGAGGAATATGGATCCTTCCAACCATCGTGGTTCCAGTAATCTACATGCTCACTGAGGACGATCAACTGAGCGCCGGGAAGGGGCTGAGAAACGTCGATTCTTTCTAAAAGAGCATCGGCTGGAGGACAACTGGAACAGCCCTCAGAGGTAAACAGCTCGATCAGAACGGGAGAACCAGGGGCAGTATCAGCGGCATAGACGTGATTCCCGGCGACCGCAAACACGACCAGAAATGGAATCGCAAATGTTCTCATAAACGTTCTCTCCCTAACGGCTTCGAATTGCTGATACGTATAGGTTATCGAGAAATTTGCGGCCTGGTTATAATTTGGCTGTGGGCGGTGGAGTTCGCCGTTGCCTGCCGCGCCAGCGGCCAATGACTCCTGCAACGAGAATTCGTATGTGGCGAGTTGCCGGCAAAGCGCGAACTACCATCTTTCACGGGGCAATCCGGGACGAATCGTCGATATGTGCATCCGGGCAGCGGATACTGCTTATCGGCATGGAGACCACATGCGCTTCGCTGCCCTGAGCATTGATTCTTTTGCGAGTCTAGTCCCATGACCGGCTGATAACCCCATGTCACAGGCGGAGCAATTCAACGAACCGCAGAAGCGGCGGCTGTTGGCGAGCGCCAGCTATATCGACAAGCTGCTCCTCGAAGTCGAGGAAATCCTCTCTGCGTCCGCATCGGGGGGCTTCCCCAAGTACAAAAGTCCTTTGGCGCCCGTCCAGGTACGTGTCGTACGCGATTACATTAAACGTTTGCGCCAGCAAATTATTCGTGTTTTGGCCGATTTGGACGTCGCTCTCCCTGAGCCACGCTTTGATTCCACGTTTTCGATTAAAGTGACTTTGCAGTTCATCGAAATAGCCCTCGAGGAGATTGCGCCGGAGCGCTTAACCGGATATGGTTCAGTCGCTCAGTCGTTAAAGAACCCTTTGGCCGGTGGAATTCAGGAGATGAAAGGAATTGTCCGCCAACTGGATTCCTATCTGAGCCAACGAATCGAAGCTGATTTGTCGAACCGCCTCCTGCGAATCCGGGATACGGATTCCGGCGGCGTCCTGCTCAAGAAGCTTGGTGACATTCTTGAGCGGCACGGCCTAATCGAGTTTCGAGCTCCTCTATCCCAATTAATGGAGAAGATCGAATTTCCAACGTATGAAATTGCGTTCTTCGGCCGTGTAAGCACCGGGAAGTCGTCTCTGTTGAACGCGATCATGGGCGTCAACTTGCTTCAGGTCGGCGTTACTCCTATCACTGCGGTGCCCACTCGAATCAAGAACGGCTTGGATTCCCAACTCCTCGTCTGGACCGCGGAGGGAAGATTCGATAAATACGGTATCGAGCGATTACCTGAATTCGCAACGGAAGCCCAAAACCCGGGAAACGAAAAACGTATCGCCCGCCTGCTGGTTGAAATCCCGCTCCCGATGCTGCCCGAAGAAGTCCTTCTGGTGGATACTCCAGGCCTCGGGTCGCTCGCACTGGAGGGGGCGGTGGAGACACTTGCGTACTTACCGCGCTGCGACTTGGGAGTGGTTCTTGTCGACGCCACTTCGAACCTGCAGGCGGATGATGTGGCTACCGTCGATGCATTGCGCGCAGCGTCGGTCCCCGCCCTCGTTGTGCTTAGCAAGGCCGATCTCATCCCGGAACAGGATCGCCGGCGCCTTCTTGACTATACTCGCGTTCAGCTTACTCGCCAGCTCGGGATAGAGATTGATGTCGCACTCCTGAGTAGCCACCCCGAGCTGAGCGTTTTACTCCGGAAGTGGATCGCTAATCGGATCGCGCCTCGTGTAACCGATGCCGGCCGGCTGGCCCAAGAATCCAATCGGCGCAAGATTCGATCTCTGGCCCGACAAGTCCTTCATGCTCTCGAAATGTCGGCGAAAACGAAAAGCATTCGTTCGGATGTATTATCGGACGAACTAAAAAGGGCGGAAGCGCAGTTGCGCCATGCGGCTAGCCTGATCGAAAGCACTCGAGAGCAGTGCTGCGAAGTGACCAATCGGATCCGGGGCGCCGGCGAATCCGCCGTGAATCGGCTTGCCGGGACCGCCATCGCTTTCTGGCAAGAGGGCCCCAGCTCTGCTTATCTTGACCACTCTTGGGTCTCCGGAAATGTAAATCAATATGCGCAAGTGGAAGCGGAACACCTTGCAAATCTCATTCAAAATACAGCCCAAGAGCTTACAGCGGTTCTCGATAACGCGGCATCCGCGCTTTCCACGGGAGAGCGGGAAGAGCGCTTCACTCTGCAGAATTTCGTTAAGGACATGCCTCCCGCGGAGTTCGCTTCCGCTCCCCTCCTTTTGCCGAAATCTCGGCTGCTTTCTCTGTCCGCTGGATTGGCTCGGCGCTCAACACGTCACGAGGTGGAGAAAGCACTTGGAGCTTCGATTGTCGAATTTTTCACGTCGTACGGCCTGACACTTGAAATCTGGTTTCGTGGCACGCTCGACACTCTCGCCCGGGAATTTGAAGCTCATGCGGATGTCTATCGCGCTCAACTCCAGCGACTAACGGCTGGGACGGCATTGCAGGAGGCTGTTCCGGCTGAACGCACTCTTGAAGACGTGTCCTTGCTCCGAGGCGAGCTCGAACTCGAAGAGGCGATCGAATCGAGCGCCACTACCTAGAGAGGCTACGCGAAAAATGGATTCTCGAAGCTACATTTTCATTTTTCCGCTGAAGGTAAATGCGGACATTCCGGCTGATTTCCAGCGGCACATCCGAAGCCTCTCATTTGAAATGGGCGTGTTTATGCCTCAGGACGATGCGAACTGGTTCACTCGCCCTCCGCGATATCCGGCGCGCCTGCTGTTACTCGAAGGGCGATCTCTCTATATTGTTCCGCATCCAACTTCTGAGCAGTCAACGGTCGAAGTCAAACTCGACGACCTTCTACAACTGGAGACCGGCTGTATCCTGCTCCTGGGCTGGATGAATTTCACAACTCGCGCTGGCGTTCAAGAGCTTATTTATAACACTCGGGGGAGCCGGCCCCTTGAAGAGTTTCTAAACGTGCTAAAGCGGCGGTGGCTCGGCAAGATCCCGCCGCTTCCAAACACCGGCACGCTCGCCTATGGTGACGAACTGGATATCAAATTCAGAAATTCTATTCACTTTGAGCTGGATCGGGAAGAGGCCGTGCTTGCGCGTTATTTCCGGGCTCCGGCCCCGACTGAAAAGAAGTTCCTGTTTTTCCGTAGAGTAACTTGGCGGCCGGGAAGTCTCGTCTTGTGGACCTCCAGAAATAGGATCGTGTGGATTACCGATCAATACAGGCAACGTCGAGAATTGTACGTCAGCATCGGTTTCTCCGCGCCATCCTCTTTGTTCCTGCACTGCGAATTGGAAGAAATAGGGAACCAGCGGCATCTCGCGATTTCTTTTGCTTCCGGAATTACTTGGCGCATCCCAGTTTATGAAGCCTCTAAGAGTTCCTCTATTTGCGAGGTGCTGAACCAAATCCCTGGAAGCGCCGCGGCCCCGAAGGATGCACAATCAGAGGCATTAGGAATCCGGCCAGAAGTGGTTACATAGCATCGCTCCGACCACGCTCCCGCCAGCCCCAGACCAACGCTTAAAAGCATATAGAAAAGCGCTATAGTGCCAGCTCCGCCTCGTAACGCAATCAATTTCCCACTCAAAGCTGCAGAGAAGGCAGTGTAGCCGCTTAGTATCCGGTCACGTTAATCGAGAAGGTTCCCATGGGAAAGGCGTGGAGTACCACTTCCCAACTAGGTCTGCGACCGCTTAAAAGATTTCCTTTGTAGCCGAACTTTCGTCGAGCGGCTTGGCGTTCGAGCTTCCAGTTGATTTTAGTTCGGATGCCGAACGTCGGCATGCAGCGTGACCGGCTTCTCATCCGGACAGACCACCGGTTGTTTGGGATCGTAGGGTTGTTCATACGTCTCCAGAACGTCTTCCATTTTGGCGATGTAGTCTTCGTTGAGTTCGGCCACGCGCCACATTTTTTTTCCGCCACGGCTTGAGGTCGTGGTAAGTAAAATCGAATCGTGATAGTTGGATCGCCGCCGTCAACGGTGTAGGTCCTTTCGCATATCGGTATGTGTTCGCTCGATGAAGCGGATTTTTGTTCCATTTTAATTTTGAGGTTGAAGCAGCGGGACCGCGCGGCCGCTGCGTCGGCGTAATCCCCTCAAGCTCCAGCCTCGAGCCTTCTTTTGCGTCCGGTATCTGACGATAAGGATACTGAGACCGGTATGATCACGGAACCTGCCCTTGATGCAGGCGTAGGGGAGAACAGTTCGCGCGAATTGCCTCGCGTTCAAGGCTCGGCAATTCCATTTTTTCCGTATCTCGCGAAATGGGCTCCGTTGGCGATCGTGGTCCTGCTGATTCCCGTGTATGCCCGCTATTTGGTTCAGCCGGCAATCGGCTATTACCATGACGACGGCATTTACGTTGTCAACGCCTTGTCCCTCGCCTCCGGACACGGGTTCCGCACTATCAGCCTTCCCTCAGAGTTGTTTCAGACCAAGTACCCTGTACTCTATCCGGCCATTTTGGCTTTGGTTTGGAAGATCTTTCCAGCTTTTCCTCAAAATGTGATTGGGTTCAAGCTGATCTCGCTGCTGGCGGGTGCGTTCTGGGCCTCCGCCGTCTATCTGCTCATCCGGCGGGAAACCGGAAACGGCCTACTCGCCCGGTGGGTTGCCGTTCTTACTCTGGTTTCTCCGTGGGTCATCTTCCTTAGCACCAGCGTGCTGCCCGACACGCTATTTGCCTTTCTGACCACCGCATCTCTTCTGGCGCTTTCGATAGCGGGCTCCAGTATTCGCACGCACTCTCTTCAGATCGCAATCGCCGCCATCCTGGCAAGCGCCGCATTCCTGACCCGTTCCGCCGGAATTGCGTTAATCGTCTGCGCGTGTCTGCTGTTTCTCTTCCGAAAGCAAAGGCGCGACGCTTTGCTTTTTTTCGTTGTCTGCGCTCTCGCGATCGGGCCATGGATTGTTTGGCAAACCTCTCATCCGGCGAGTTCCGGTTTGATCGAGGCATATTACACGAAGTTGAGCTACCAGTCGGGCCACATTTTTCATTACGGCCTGTGGAAAGGCGTGCGTGTCGTTTTGACGAATGCGCTCATAATCCTCGCGACCGCATGCCCGATTGCTGGAGGAGAGTTCAATGGAGCCGCCGTTCCGCTGAATTTGCTTGCCGGTATCGTGGCTCTCATCGGCTTCTCCAAGCTCCTCGTGAAATGCCGGTTCAGCATGCCGCTGCTCTGGGCTGTGGTTTACTGCGCGATGCTGCTCTGCTGGGTTTGCCCGCCTCAACGCTATGAGATTCCAATGCTCCCCATCGCTCTTCTTGGCTTCGCCGAAGGAGTTTACTTTTTGATTAACGCTCTTCGCCGGCGATTTGACCATCGCGGATTCGCTTCGTCCCTCCGGATAAGCGCCGTTGGGCTGGCGCTTTTCTGCATTGCGCTGAATGTTCGCAATCTGCGGGAACTGGTCCGGCTGACAGCGGCCTATGGAACGCCTGCGTTTGCGCGGATTCCGGCTGACGATTGGGGAGAAATGCAGCAGCTCACCGGTTGGATACGCAATCACGCCAAACCGGGAGCGATCGTCGCGGCGAACTGCGACCCCATTTTCTATCTCTTCACAAATCGCAAATCGATACGGTTGTTCAAAGCGGATCCGTTCGAGCTTTATTACGACCGAAGCTTAACCAAACTGCCCTTGGGCTCCAGTCAGGAACTGCGGTCGCATCTGAAATCGCACAATATCTCCTACATAGTCGTCACGCCGATGCCGTGGTTCGCGGAGCAGAGCTATTTCCGCAAGTTGCTTGCCGCGTTGATGCAGTCGAATCCATCGGCGTTCCGGGTCGATGAGAGACTCTCCGATCCGAGATATTACATCCTCGGCGTCGATCCCGCACAACTGTAATTGCTCCGGTTGGCGCCTCGCCGAGCATTTTTACGAAATGTTTACAAGAGGTTCATTCGCAGGCAGCCGAATCGCCCTATGATGCTTACAGAACGCCATTTTGGAGGATTCAAGTGTCTCGGCAAATTACCAGATTCCTTACACTTTGCTGCGCGCCCGGAGTTATGCTGTGCATGCTTCCGCAATCGCTGCTTTCGACGCGCAGCGGAGGTGGTTTTGATACCGACGCGGATATTTCACGGCGGGAATCGATGGCCAAGCGGACGGCCTGTTCGGTAAGCTTGACCCGACTCCCGAACCCGTATCGTTGGCTCTGACGGCCTTTGGGTTTGCGATGCTCGCGATTGCCATGCGCAGGCGGAATTGGAGCCGCGATAATAGAGGCATACCCTCTTCATGCGGCTTGCTTGTACCGCCCTTTCCTCCTGGTTCGAGAAAAGCGCCACTTTCGTAGTTCCGTCGCCGCTTCACTCGGCGGCTGCGGTTCAGCACTTTTCTTATGACCAGATCGAGCACGGCATCGAGAGCTGGGAGCGTCCTCCGATCCACAGCCTCGATGCCTGGCTCGAGGCCTCGTGGCTCGAAGCGCGCTACCGCGCGAGCGAAACTCCCACGCTCCTTTCGCGTACGCAAGAGCAACTCTTGTGGCATCGGATCGTGGAGCGGGAACAACCCGGTCTCTTCGACTTCAACGCCACTGCCCAACTTGCGGGACGCGCCGCAAGGCTGCTCGCCGAGTGGAGGATTCCCTCCGAGAGCGATCTCTGGAGCGAGCATCAGGATGCGCAGCAGTTTCTCGAATGGCGCCGGCTTTTCAACCGGAAATGCCGCGAGGAAGGCTGGATCACCCGCTCCGATGTTTGGCGGCTGCTTCCCTCCTGGCTGGCTAAAGGCCTATTCGCTCCTGAACCGACTGTTTTTGCCGCCTTTGCTACAGCCGTTCCCGCGCTCGAACGGGTGCGGCAAGCGCTCGGACCTTTAGCAGCGGTCGCGAGTATCACTCCAGCGAAACCGCGCGGGCCAGCGCCTGTCAAATCGTGCGACGATTTTAGCCAGGAAATCGAACTCGCCGCCCGCTGGGCGCGGGCAACATTCGAGCAAAAGCGCAAGCAGGGGCAGTCGATCGGCGTCTTCGTGCCGGATCTCGCGACCAACCGCGCGCTTGTCGAGCGCGTGTTTCAGCAGGTCTTCTATCCATCCGCGGCCCTGCGCACGGTCACATCCGAAAAGGGGATGGGCGATTGCGTCTTCCATCTCAATGCCGCCGCGTCTTTGGGAAACCATCCTCTGGTGGCGAGCGCTCTGCTGCTTCTGGAATTGGCGCGCCCGCGCATCGATTACTCCGATGCCTGCGCTATTCTCCGCTGCCCCTTCGTAACCGACGCCGCCGAAGAGCGCAGCGCTCGTGCAATGGCCGATTTGGATCTGCGAAAACGGCGTGAACTGGACGTTTCGTTGCGCGACATGGAATTTGCCGCGAGGAACTGCCCTCGGCTCGCTCGCCTCTGGTCCGCTATCCGTCGTGCCGTTAGCGGCCGCTCTCAACACCTCGAATTGGCCGCCTGGAGCGCGTTCATTTCAGATCTCCTCAAAGCGGTTGGATGGCCGGGCGATTCCGAACTCACGCTCCGCGAACGGGAGATCCTCGAAAAGTGGAAAGATGCACTTTCCACTTTGGCTTCGCTCGGCTTGGTTTCCGAGCAAGTATCGTATGACGCGGCGCTCGCCCATCTGCGACGCCTGGTCGCAACGGCAGGGCTGGATAGAGGCGACTGGTTATCGCCCATCCAGATTCTGGAGGCCTCCGATGCGCCGGGCCTCGCATTCGATTGCGCGTTTGTCACCGGACTTTCCGAAGATGCGTGGCCGCGGCCGTTGGAAATATCGCCGCTCGTGCCTTTGAAATTGCAGCGCGCGCACCAAGTGCCGGGAAGCTCGCCCCAAAGTGCTCAACTGGAGAACCAGCGCCGAACCGATTCGCTATTGCGCGTCGCGCCGGTTCTGTTTGCGACTCATTCCGGCCGTCTCTCGCCAGTTGCGGAACCATTTGTCACACGCGACGTAGAGAATTCCGTCGAATATCCGCGCTGGCAGGGTAAGCTGCCGCGCCAATCCTATACCCCCGCTTCTCTTGTCGAGATGGAGGATACCAACGCGCCTCGCTACCAGCCAAGCGAAAGCACGCGAGGCGGCGCGGGCATTATCAGGTCTCAGTCTCTTTGCCCGTTTCGGGGCTTTGCCGAGTTTCGTCTCTCCGCCAGAGCGCCCGATGACGCCTGCCTCGGCTTCGACAGCCGGGATCGCGGAGGGTTCCTTCATAAAGCACTCCAAAGTGTCTGGGAATCTATTAAAACGCAACATCGGCTCTTGTCTATGCCATCCGGCGAGCTGCGTACGCTGGTTCGGGAAAGCGTAAACGGAGCGGTCGCAGACGGCGAATCGAATTCGTTTCACAAGCTCGCGAGCCAAATCGAACGGGAGCGGTTGGAAGAACTGATTCTTCAATGGCTGGCGGTAGAGGGCGGACGCAAACAACCGTTTACAGTCGAAATGGTTGAGGAAAAGCGCTACTACGAAGTGCCGGGTCTGCAGTTGGGTCTTCGCGTCGATCGCATGGATCGCCTCAAAAATGGAAAGCTCCTGCTGATCGATTACAAGAGCGGGCCGCAAACACGCGGAAAGTTGAAGTGCCCGCGTCCACCGGAGCCGCAATTGCTGGTGTACGCCGCCGCAGTTGGAGATGAAGTGGAGGGCGTCTTCTTCGGAGAAATTAAGCCGCGCGACCCTCGGGCGGTTGGCTTTTCGCGCGAAAAGCATTTCGCCGGATCGGCCGCCGAAGTGAAAAAAGATTGGGACTCGTTCCGCGCTGAATCCAATGACGAGGTGCGGCGCATCGCAAACGAATTCATCGAGGGCTATGCGGCCATCGATCCGGTTCATAACGCCTGCGAATACTGCGGTCTCCAGCCGTTGTGCCGTGTCAATGAGCGCGTTCGGACAGAACAGGAAGACGAGTGACAGGCGATTTGGAAGCGCGGCAGCAGGCGCTCGACCCGGCGCGGTCCTTCATTATTGAAGCTCCCGCCGGCTCCGGCAAAACAGGGCTTCTCGTTCATCGGTATCTGCGATTGCTGGGCGTTGTCGAGCGGCCGGAATCGGTGGTGGCGATGACTTTCACTAGAAAAGCGGCCAAGGAGCTGCGCGAACGCGTCATTACGGCGCTGATCGACGCTCGCGCCGGTTCCGCCGCCGAGGACGCTTATGCGCAGCGCACGCGAAGTCTGGCGCTCGAGGCTCTCGAACAGGATCGGAAGAAAGCCTGGAATTTGCTCGGGAATACGGTCCGGCTGCAAGTCCAGACCATCGATTCGCTCTGCGCCATGCTGACCCGCCAGATGCCGGTTATCTCTGAGTTTGGGGGCATTGGGCAGGTGGTCGAAGATGCATCCGAGCTTTACCGGATCGCCGCGCGGCGAACGCTGCTGGATTTGGCCGAAGGAGACGATGCGGGGAAAGACCTGTTGCGCGTTCTTTCGCTGCATTTCGATAACGACATTGCGTCGCTCGAAGGGCAGGTCGCGCGGATGCTGGAAAAGCGCGATCAATGGCATTTTCTGGAACACGGCCAAGAACCGCTGGTCGAGGCGTTCTGCGGGCTGCTCGATCGCGCCCGGCGGCAATTGAGGGAGGTATTCCGGCAGCGGGCCACGCTGGACTTTACCGAAGTGACGCGCGCCGCCATTAAGGCGCTAGGCACGGCAGAGCAGCCCACCGATCTGCTTTACTGGCTGGATTACCGCATCGAACATTTATTGGTCGATGAATTTCAAGACACCTCGCTCGCGCAATACGATTTGATTGACGCTCTGACCGCGCAGTGGTCCGACGGAGACGGGCACACCCTGTTTCTGGTGGGCGATCCGATGCAAAGCATCTACCGCTTCCGCGAGGCCGAAGTGTCGTTGTTCCTGCAAAGCCGGCATCGGGAGCGGTTAGGTTCCGTTCGTCTCACTCCGCTGCATCTCACAACGAACTTCCGGTCCACGCCGGAAATTCTCGCCTGGACAACCGAAAAGTTCGGGCCGATTATGTCCGAAGACGATGACTTGCATGGGGCTGTTCGGTTTCGCATTTCGGAGGCGGACAGGCCGGGGAGCAAGCGCGCGCCGCAGGTGGTCCGCTTCGTCGATGACGACGGGAAGAAAGAAGCCGACGCTGTCGTCGAAATCGTGCGGAAGTCGCTTGAAAAGGGCACCGTCGCCATTCTGGTGCGAAGCAGATCCCATATCGCGGCGATTCTTCCGGCGCTTCGAGAAGCGGCGATTGCGTACGAGGCGGTAGAGATCGATTTATTGGGCGAGGAGCAGCATGTGCTCGATCTGATCTCGCTTACGCGAGCTATTCTGCATCCGGGCGATCGTGTCGCGTGGCTGGCTTGTTTACGCGCCCCGTGGTGCGGTCTTACGCTCGGCGATTTGTCCGCGCTTGCCGAGAATGAGCGGGAGCGCACCGTTCTGGAGTTACTTTCCGATCCGGAGAAGATCGTGCTTCTTTCGCCGGAAGGGCGGAGCAGGGCAGTACGGGTCCAGCAGATTTTATCGGCTGCGGTTACGGATGCCGGCCGGGCTCCGCTACGCGAGTCGATCGAAGAGGCGTGGCTTGCGCTCGGCGGCCCAGCCATTTTGGCGGCGGTGAATCAACAGGAAGACGCGGATACTTATCTCAACCTTTTGGAGGAACTTGACGAAGGCGGGACCATCTGCGACTTTAGCCGGTTGAGCCAGCGTCTGGAGTTTCTATATGCGCAGCCCGCGGCGAAAAAGGATTGCGTTCAAATCATGACCATTCATCAGGCCAAGGGCCTGGAGTTCGACACGGTGATTGTTCCGCAACTCGGAAGAGGCGCCAGGCAATCCGATCGCGACCTGCTGATTTGGACGGAAGAGATCGGCGAAGACGGCAAGGCGCGGCTGTTAGTAGCGGCGCAGCCGCAGAAGCGCGATGAGGATCTCCAGTATAAGCGGATTTCGGAAGAAATCAAAAAGAAGGACGAGCACGAGCTGAAGCGCCTCTTTTATGTCGCCTGCACACGCGCGAAGAACGAATTGTACTTGCTCGGCAACGCGCAAACCAGGAATCACGGAACTCAATGCGGCGATGCGAGAAGGGGGACATTTCTGCAGTTGATCTGGGAGAGCGAGAAGCCCCATTTCGAAAATGAGCTGCGCCGCAAAGCGCCCGTACAGGCGAATCTCTTCCCGGAACAGGAAGGCAACGCTCCGACGACTGTTTTGCGCCGCTTGCCGGCGGAGTGGCGAACTCCGCGGTTCGACGCGTCAGTCGAATGGCAGCCCAAACTTCGGCGGGCTACCGCGTCCACTCCGCAAACTACCAGCTACGAGTGGGTCAGCGATGCGAGCCGACGCGTTGGAACGGTAGTGCATGAGCTGCTGAAGCAGGCGGCCCGCGAGGAAGGCGAGTGGAATAGTGAGTCCGCGGCGGCGCTCGCGCCTATCGTCAAATCCGAATTGCTGCGTCTAGGCGTAGCGAAGGCGGATGAGGCGGCGGCGTCGGAGCGGGCCATGCGCGCGGTGGCAAACACGCTGGGAAGCACGCGAGGCCGTTGGATTTTCGAGACGCATAGGGAGGCGCGGTCGGAGTGGGCGGTGGGCGGACGGGTTGGCGATCAGCTCATTTCGGGAACCATCGATCGCGCATTTCGCGATGAAGAAGGCCGCTTCTGGATTATCGATTTCAAGACCGGGGAGCATACAGGCGGGCGGCTCGAAGTGTTTCTGGATGAGGAGCAGAGGCGTTATCGTCGGCAGTTGGAGAGCTATGCAGCGCTGCTGTCGCGGCTCACGAAAGGGCCGATCCGGCTGGGATTGTATTTCCCGCTGCTGGATGCCTGGCGTGAGTGGGAGTTCCAGGAAGAAGCTGCGCTCGCCGCCACTTAAACTGATCTTAAATGGCGACCAGACTGACTGCCAACGTGAAAGCCGGTGGCTGCGCTTCGAAGCTGAGCCCCAAAATTCTCGATCGGGCGCTTCGGGCGGTTCCGCGCATGACGAACGAGAAAGTTCTGGTCGGCTACGACACGGCCGACGATGCGGGGGTTTATGACCTGACCGAGGCGGGCGGAAAGCCGCTCGCGATGGTACAAACGGTGGATTTCTTCACGCCGATTGTGGACGATCCATATACCTTCGGAGGCATCGCCGCAGCCAATGCGCTCAGCGACGTGTATGCGATGGGCGGGCGCCCGGTGACCGCGCTGTCGCTGGTGGTCTACCCGGCGAAAGGCGATATCCAGGATTTAGAAGCGATCCTCAAGGGCGGCGCCGATAAAATCCACGAAGCCGGGTGCGTGATCCTGGGCGGGCACAGCATCTCGGAAGACGAAGTGAAGTTCGGCTATGCCGTGACGGGGCTGATCCATCCAGACCGAATTCTTAGGAACGCGGGCGCGAGGCCGGGCGATGTGCTGGTTTTTACCAAGCGAATTGGAACGGGCGTCATCTCGACCGCGCTCAAGAACGGTTTTGCGGAACGAACTCACGTCGAAGCTTCGATCGAGCAGATGCTGACGCTGAATCGCGGGATGTGCGATGCCATGCTTGCGCTTGAAGTCCATGCGTGTACGGACGTGACCGGCTTCGGGCTGCTGGGGCATGCGAGAGAGATGGCGCTGGCGAGTAACGTCACGCTGGAAATTACGGCGAGCGCGGTCCGGTTTCTGCCAGGCGCGATCGAGTATTCGAGAGCCGGCGCGCATTCGGGTGGATTGAACAACAATCGGGAATTTGTCCAGAGTTGCGTCATTTTACCGACCGAACTCCCGGCAGAGATTGAAGCTTTGTTATACGACCCACAAACGTCGGGAGGTCTGCTGATCTCCCTGGGCGAAGAAGAGGCGAACAGATTGATTAACCGAAGGCCGGAGGCTTATTTAATCGGCCGCGTGCGAAATTACCAAACGAAGCCAATCGAGGTGAGAGCCTGAATTACCGAGCGAACTCCCTGAACCCGCTGATCGTCGCGCTGGATGTGGCGAGCCGGGCGGAGGCGCTCGATCTGGTCGAAAAAATCGGTCGGGCCGCGGATTTCTACAAGGTGGGCATGGAGCTTTACGCGGCGGCGGGGATGGAGCTCGTTTCGCAATTGGCTTCATTCGGGAAAAAAGTTTTCCTCGATCTGAAGCTCTACGACATTGGAGAGACGGTGAAGCGCGCGACGCGGCAGATATCGAAAACAGGAGCGGCAACGTTTTTGACGGTCCACGGAAGCCGGACGGTGATGAGAGCGGCTGTAGACGGACGAGGCGACAGCCAAGTGAAGCTGCTGGCGGTGACTGTGCTGACCAGCTTCGATCAGGAAGATCTGTCGGATCTGGGATATGCAGTGCCGATTGCGGACCTGGTCGAACTGAGGGTAAAGAAGGCGGTCGAAAGCGGGATGGATGGAATTGTATGCTCAGCGCTCGAAGTGGCGCGGGTTCGCGAGATAGGCGGCCGGAATCTTAAATTGGTCACGCCGGGAGTGCGCTCGAGGGGAGCGGCGGCGGGGGACCAGAAACGAGTGGCGACTCCGGCGGAGGCGATTCGCGATGGAGCGGATTACCTGGTGATCGGCCGTGAGGTGACACGCGCGGCCGATCCCCGAGGAGTTTGCGAGCGGATGCTCGCGGAAATTAGACCTTGAAGTTACGCCTTGAGAAGGTTCAGAATGGCCTGGCCGTCCGGCGAGCCGAGACCAGTGCAGGCGTCCCAACCCACGGCAGCTTTGAAATCGCCGTTGGTTCCGGAAGTAATATCGTGCAGCGCTTTGCGTTGTTGGATGGTTCCGTAAAGCCGGGAGTTGAGCCAGCCGATATTTTTTCCGAGCTCTTCATTGCATAGAGCAATGAGCGCGGCCCAGAGCGGCGCAACCGCGCTGGTTCCACCGAAGACCCCGGTCTGGCCATCGACGAGAATGGTGTAGCCGGTGTTGGGATCGGCGTTGCCAGCGACATCGGGAACGCCGCGGCCGGTCAGGTTCACGGTACCCCATGAAGGCGGCGGGACCGCGATATCGTTTTGATATTTCGGCTTCGAGAAGTGATTGCTGACCCCGCCGCCGGACGCGCCACCATCGGCACCGTCATTCCAGACGGTTTCGGATTGAATTGCGCCATTGGCGGAGATGAGCGTAGTTCCGCCGCAAGCCAGAACCCAGGGACTCGAGGCAGGGAAATCGACATGATCTCTGCCATCGGACTCACCGTCGGAAGAGCCGTCGTCTCCAGAAGCGACACAAACGGAGATGCCTAAGAGCGCGGCATCGTGGAACGCGGCATTGAAAGCATTCTTCGCTTGGGGTGTCCACTCGCTTTCCGCACTTCCCCAACTGATGGAGATGACAGAGGGATTGCGCACTTGATCGTGAATCGCCGCGTTGATGGCATCGAGAAATCCCTGATCCGTATTGGAGGTGAAGTAGACGGCAATTCGCGCGCCGGAGGCAATCGATCCCGCGACTTCAATGTCCAGAGCGACTTCGCCATCGGCGCTGTCGGGATCGCCCGTAGGACTATTTTGACCGCCATCGACTGAAACAGCGGTGGTGGAGACATTGCTCAAGCCGAGCTGCTTCCAATATTTTTGGAGATCGGAATTGTTGAAGCCGCCGCCGAGCTCGATCAGAGCGATGGTCTGATTGGCTCCGGTATTCGTGGGGAAATTGTAAAGCTGCGCGATCTGTCGAGGCGTGTATGAGACGGACTCGCCGGCGTCCGAATGGAAACGGTGGTGAGTGACGGCAACCGGCCGTTGATCGAAACCAAGCACCGCAATCAGGCGCTCAGACAATGCTTCGGGCAGATGAAGAGATCCTCTGCGGGTGCGGAGGATTTTGCCGTCTTCATGGAAGCGGCTCAACTCGACGTCCGCGCCAAAGGCGGCAGCCATGGCCGAGAAGCGACCGCTCAAAGTGACGGAGCGAGCTGCCGGATCGATGCCGGCGACGGAGAAATGATGTTTGGAGGCGAAAGCCTCGACTGCCGCGATATCGAGGGGATCCGCACCGTAAAGTCCGGCCAGGCGGTCGTGCGAAAGGTGCGGCGCGAGGGGATCCAGTTCAGGCGGGGCGGCGCGACGCCTGAGAATCAAAGAAATCCTGACGATTTCGTCCGGTGCGGGTTTACCAACCGAGGTTGAGTTTGCCGGATGGTTCCGGTGGCTGCCGCGTAAGATGGCATGAGAAGACATAAGCGTTTCTGCTCCTGCGGGAAAGCGTAGCGGGCGAAACCCGGACGATAGTTTAGTTAATTGTTTAATAATATTGGTTTAATCCATTGATAGATATGCACTTAGTAGTGCTTATGGAACGCATCTCCAAGCTGTGAACGGTATGAAGGACTGAACTTGGCCGTCGAACTTTCGGGCACCAGACTGCAATACCGGGTGGGCCATGAGATTGGCCGAGGACGCATGGGCGTTGTCTACGAAGCATGGGACGCGCAGTTGGGAAGGCTCATCGCGCTCAAGACGATCGAAGGCGGCCGCAGAGCGAGGGTTCCGAACGATATCGAAAACGCAAGGACGCTGGCGCGCCTGGAACATCCGGGAATCGTTCCCATTTACGATGCCGGTACGCTACCGGATGGCCGCGTTTTTTGCGCGATGAGACTGGTGCGCGGGAAGCGCCTGGACGATTTCTTTTTCACTGAACGAGGCCTGATTGAGCGGATTCGCGTTTTTCAAAAAATCTGCGATGCTGTCGCTTACGCTCACAATTGCGGCGTGGTGCATCGCGACTTGCAGCCTCATAACGTTATTGTGGGAAGCTTCGGCGAAGTATATGTGATGGATTGGGGCGTCGCGGAATGGCTGATTGGTCCGGATGGAGCGGCTGGGATCGAGCGTGAAGCTTTGGGAAGTATGCCGCGCTATACGGCTCCGGAGCAATCGGGTGGGCGGCCGGAAGCGGTAGACGGGCGGGCTGACATCTTTTCGCTCGGCGCCATTCTGCAAGATGCAACGCGCGGCGAATCGTCGCGGTCTTTAGCGGCTATCGCGAGTAAGGCGCTTTCTCCCGATCCGGCGGAGCGCTATGCGGCGGTTGAGGATCTTGCTTCCGATGTCCAGCGATTTCTGGAGCAATTGCCGGTTTCCGCCTCCGAAGAAAGCATTCCAGAGCGATTGAGCCGCTTTGCGGAGCGCAACCGCATTCTGCTGCTGGTGCTCGCGACCTACGTGCTGGTGCGTATCGCACTATTTTTATTGGAGGGGCGGTAGAGGGGTTGCGGTAAGGATTCCTTCCAAAAACCCATTGATCTCTTAATTTAGGACTGGCCCTGCGCTCGGCGGATGACCACAACGGTCGATTTCTCACTCTGAGGCGGCCGCTTCAGGGCGTCATCGATCGGCTCTGGTGTTCTGTCCAGCCGGAGCTTGTACGATCCGTATCGGTTGATGTGTTCCGTCTGATATGGGCTGATGGCGGCTAGGGCATCCGGACTGACGTCCTGTCCTTCCATGGCCAACCGTGCCAGCGCGCGGCTCATATTCACGACGTTGTGATAAATCAGCAGATTCGTTACGAGGTGGTTATATTTGATGATCTTGCGCTGCCTCGTCACGCAGGTTTTCTGCGATCACCCCGCCGCCAGCGAAGAACGCCCACCTGAGCGAATTTGTTGAACGCCTCACTCTTGTTCGTAGCCGCTTGGATTCTATGGCGCAGGTCAACGTCGCTCAGAAATCGCAACAGGAATACCGTCCGGACAGCACAACCAAGCTCGCGAAACGCGAAGTACAGCTTGTTTTTGCGTGAATACGTTGCGAGCCGTCGCAGAACTGTAGAAGGAGTGACTCGGCCCTCAGCAATGGAAACGGCTACTCTCAGCATGTCCGGCCAGAACGCGGCAATCAACTCCCAATCCACTTCCTTCGTGAGCAGGGCGTCAATGTGCTCGTAGCGATCTTCGGAAGTAGCGCGATAAAGATGAAGGTCCTTCCAATGCCGAATGCGCGGCATTAACTGGATTCCGAGCAGGTGGGCCAATCCGAAAATGGCTGCACTCTGGCCCTGAGTGTCAGCGTGAACAATCTCCGGGTGCAAAGACTCATCGGTCTCCGTCACGAAATCCAGAATGTAGTGGCCTTCCCAAGAGCCGCACGTGCTGAATCGCGAGAACAACGCGATGTAGTCATCAGCAACAAGATAGTAACCCAAGCCGCCCCAAGCGCCGTAGCGAATGTGGTACTCCGACATGAGGTTCTGGGGATACAGATCCCATTGCGTGCCGTCTGCTGACGCCGTTCTCCCCAATCCCCATGCTTCAGGCAACGGAAATGCCCTGTAGCCGTCAATGACGATGTCTATAGCGTCATTCAGCTTCTGCTCGGTCACGTGCCGTTGGTTCACAAAAGAGACTTGCCGCCGATCCAGGCCGCGAACCGACCGTGCCGTCTGCGTCGGCCCGAAGTTGTAGCCGTAGCAGAATGTGGTTGCGATGTAACGTCCTACAGGATCGTCAAGCTTCGCATCGTGCCCGGAAATCGGGGCAAATCGCCGGGTCCAATCCAACCAGTGCTGAGTGTCTACCAGCACCTCCATGATGCCGGTCGGTTGTAGCCGTTCCTTGATCATCTGTTCCAGGCGTGCCCGGCCCTCAGGATCCGGCTTTCTCTTGAGCCGCTTCAGCATCGGAATGCCGTTTTCGATTTCCAGATGGACGTTCTCGGGGTACGCCCGATCCGTTTCGATTGCGGTTTGGCGCAACGATGCTTGCAGTTGCTGGACAGAGGCAGCGGCTTCAACAGGGACTCCGGCGCGAACGCAATATGATTGGCACAACGCTGTGAACTCGTCCTCGCTAACCAATTGCTCCCGCCAATCTCTCCATTGATCACTGCCGGCAACGGCGAGGTCTCCGGATTTCAGGTCGTACATGACTTGCGTAAAAAGGCAAAGCTCGAAATACCGCCTGTCGACTGAGTCGACGACAGCATGCTCATCCTTTGTTCCGGTAACGAGCGGCCACCAGCGGCCCTGTATCCAGGAGATATCTAATTGCCGAGTGGCGTGCGTTGAGGTCTCGGATGCTTCCAACAGCAAGGACAATCGCTCATGACGGCTCGCCTTCCTTGCCAGCATGAAATCGATTGCGTTGGAAATCGCGCGGTCCTGCGATGTGGGAACGAGAGAGACGTTCTCCAGGAACCGGAAGAAATTGGCGCGCTGTTGAGAGTAGAACTGTCCCAAAAATGGCAAATAATTCTTCCCGGCAACAGCTTCATGCGCATCACAATCGGCCAGGAGCCCGTCGATATCCTCCGGCATTACACTTGTGATCGTTTTTAGCCGAACGTCGCTCGAACCATCGGTACGATAGGCGACAAGAACCCGGCGCAAAAGGCCGATGAGACGGTCTGATCGTTCGGACTGCTCCAGAAGATATGTTTTCAGGGCTTCGCTCGCCCTATTGTGCAGCTTTCGCACCCGACGAATGAACATCTCCGTGATGTCGTCCAAAGCCCGGGATGTCTGCCGGACAATAAACGCCGCCGCGACGGCGTACCGCTTGTGCGGCGCCAGGTCATTCACTGACGACAGGTCCAATGAGCGAGCCTCTGCCGCAAACTGCTGCAGTTTGATATCGGGCAAGCCTACGAAGACATGCGCGTCAATCGCTTGTGTCTTCAGCCATTCCAGATGCCTCAAGAATTCCGCCGTTCTCTGAGGCGTGGGACGCTGAGGCTCTTGCTTCAAAGCGTCCCAGGCACTCTTTGCATCGCTTTGGGACCGTGACAACAGGCCGTCCATCCGCTTCCGATTTTCCGCGCCCAACCGCTCATAGATGAGCGAATAGAACTCCCGGTTGACTCGCGCGCGGGCAGCCCGGGCAATCTTCAGGAGCGTTCCGAACGTCGGAAGCTCATACCGTTGCCGCACGAGTTTCCTCGATTGCGACATTGATGATGTCAGCGAGGTCGTCCCGCATGCGGCTTGCAGCCAGGCTAGCGTTCGTGACGATCTTGCGAGCATTTGCGTCGTATGCGGTGACGCCAACGTACGAGCGAACGAGTTGCATGTGGCGGTCACGAGTCGAACTGGTGTCATATTTCGGCCAATCGTGTAGTGATGAATCACCGCATGCGTTCGCGACATGGTTGCGGATCGCGGGGGGTACATCGGCGACCTTATAGAAATAGCCGAGGCGCTGGAAAGTCTTCAGCAGAGTTACCAACGCAACGAACGGCGTTGGCGCGCGGGCATGCTTTTCGGCCCAGGTAAGCTCAAACAGCGTTGGGGTATAACAGCTATCGAGTTCCTTCGCAGTAGGGTGAGCTTTCAACCGGGGATAGGCGGTGTCGATCGCGGTAGGCACGCTACTTCTTGACCTGCCGTTTCGGAAATATCGGCTTGACGTTCCTTATCAGAATGCGGGAGATCGTAGCGGGATGAACCCTGAACAGCCTTGCGGCATCGGCGGCTGTCCGTTCTCCCCGCCTGACCATCTTCACGATCTCGGCTTGCTGCTGGGTTGTGAGCTTAGGTTTTCTGCCGCCAATACGCCCCTCGCTCCGAGCAGTGGCAACACCGGCGTTTGTGCGCTCCCGCAGCATCGCTCTTTCAAACTCGGCAAACGCACCAACCATCTGCATCATCATCCGGCCGGCTGGCGTTGTCGTATCGATCGCTTCGGTTAAGCTGCGAAATCCGGCTTTCAGTTCGCCTAGACGCTCCATGATCAAGAGAACGTCCCTCAACGATCTGGATAGCCGGTCGAGTTTCCAGACAACGAGCACATCGCCTTGCCGAAGGCGATCGAGCAACCGATGAAGCTCTGGCCGGTCCCAACGACCGCCGGATGCCTTTTCGCGAAAAATCTGGTCGCACTTGGCACCCTTCAGCGCAGCAACCTGCGTGGCTGTATCCTGATCGTCCGTGGAAACACGCGCATAGCCGAAACGCATTGCACAATCCTATCGCCAATCGATTTCGTTATGCAATATAGTTTTGCAACGCGAAACTCAAGGGAATTAGATCAGCTGCGAGTCGTTGCACAAACGGACGTTTCTGCACTGGTGGTGACGTCCATTGTCCAGATGGCCGACCATCCTCCCGCAATCCTGTCGATGAGCGCATTGGCCTGTTGGCGTCAACCGAGGATCACGCCTGGGAAAGGTCGCCGGATCCTGGCCGAATTAAGGGTAGCAATCCTGTTCAGTGAGTGCATTGGCGATCTATCACGCGTCGGTGTAAGGGTTCAGAGACCAGGGAATGGAAATCCGGCTCGCGAAGATATCACTTGACATTTAACGGCAAGCCACTACCATATGGTTGTGGATAGACTAGGTACAACATTTGCGGCGTTGTCTGATCCAACCCGCCGGGCAATGGTCGAACGACTCTCCCATGGGCCTGCCCCTGTCCATAGGTTGACCGAGCCGTTTGCACTCTCGCAGCAGATGATTTCAAAACATATCGCCTACCTGGTGCGGGCGCGGATTGTGATCAAGACCAAGCGCGGACGCGAAAGCGTATGCACGCTTAGGCCCGAGGCAATCAAGACAGTCAGCGAATGGGCCTTTAGCTATCGCCGGTTCTGGGAAGAGAGTTTCGACAAGCTGGAAGAGGTTGTGAAGCAAATGAAAAAAGAGGAGGTCAGAGATGACAAATAACACGGTTAACGAGACAGAGCGGATGACGATAACACGAGTTTTCGATGCCCCACGCGAGTTGGTTTGGAAGGCGTGGACAGAGGCGAAGTACATCATGCAGTGGTGGGGGCCGAAGGGTTTTACTGCGCCTGTTTGCAAAATGGATTTTCGCGTGGGAGGGAAACTTCTCTGCTGCATGAGATCGCCGGATGGGCAGGAGGGTTGGAACGCCGTTGAATACCACGAGATTGTTCCGTACGAGAAGATTGTTTCCTTGATGTACTTTTCTGACCCGGAGGGAAACAAGATTGACCCTGCGCAATTGGGAATCGAACAGGCCATCGAGGGTGCTTACGACGTGACTCTTTTTGAGGACTTAGGAAACGGCCAGACGAAGCTTACTTTCATTGGAAATGAACCGATGGAGAGCGCCAAGAACAGCGGGCAACTCGAGGGCTGGAACGAGATACTCGAAAAAGTTGCCGCAGTTGTTGCGGAACTGGCGCAGGCGAAATAAGACAATGAAGCTTTGATTCGCGAAACTCAATCGTGGAGGAAGAAATGAAAAGAACACCGTTTCTCGCTATCGTCCTGCTGGCATTCGCATTTTCCGCCCATGCCCAGGATGCGATGAAGAAAGATGCTACCGTCAAACCTGCAGATCCGGAATTGAAAGTCGTGCTCGACTCCTGGAATGAGATTGGCCGCAAGCTGACGGCGATGGCCGAAGATTTTCCCGAGGACAAATACGACTTCAAGCCGACACCCGCGCAGCGGAGCTTCGCCGAGCAGTTGCTGCACGCGGCGGGTTCATGCTACTACTTCACGAATCCTGCGATGGGGCAGAAGCCTCCCGCGGCAGAAGATCCGAAGCGCGAGCAATACAAATCCAAGGCCGACATCGTTGCGTTCGTCAAGAAATCCTTCGCCGATGGCGCAACCGCCATCCAGTCGAAAGGCGAAAAAGGCCTGATGACGGAGGTTGTCTATTACCCTCAGCAGAAAGCGCGCGTTATCGACATTGCATACGGCATCATCGAGCATAGCGGAGAACACTACGGCCAGCTCGTTGTGTACTACCGCCTCGCAGGTCTTGTGCCGCCGGAGTCGCGGCCCAAGAAGTAAAGCTCAAGAGACCAGGTACCCCGTCCTTATCGCGCGCCATCTGCGCGAATGGGCGGGGATTTTGGTTTTTGGGACCTTAGTATTCAATGCGCCGCGCGGCATATGGATATCTCTGCTTTCGTTCGGCTGCAAGATTTGGGGTTCGGTCGCCGCGCCGCCCGTCTCGCCGTCCAGTGCGTATTCCACGATGAGGAAGAAACTCACTCTAAGTTTCTGTCATTGATTCGCCAGCACCCAACGGTGTCTAGGATCGACGAAAATCCCTCTAATGTATTCCTCTGTAGCCCTGTGTTCTCGGGGGGAGATTTTGGTCCTCCGCGCGGAGAACGCCATGCTTTCCTTCGCGAACTTTGTCGAACAAAATGTTCCCGTTCAACGCGATCATCATGCGCGAGCAACTGAACGTAAAGCAAAGGCAGGCTATCTCGGAGACCCCGGCTAAGGGCGGCGGAGGCTTAGTTGAACCTGCTTCTCGTCACTTGGCCGGATGGTCGCCTTTCCGGGCAAGCGACCTTGGCTCGGTTGTTGCCTTCAGGGCTCAGTACTCATCGAGTGCTATTTGAAGGATGTTCGGCGGATTAGTACCGATAGACGCAGTTCGATCCTTCGATCTTCCACAGGGTGTCAATGAGTGCATTATCGCCAAGGCGTTCGTCGAGCAGGGTTCTGGGCGGATTACGGGCGATCCGGACAGAACTGGCCTGGAGACCGCATCAGTGGGTTTTTGGAAGGAATCCTTACCGCCGCCCTGGAGGGGTTGCCGCGCCGGGACCGAGCAGCACTTTTCCAGGCAGCGCGTTGGTCATTTTCCCGTGCTCGACGACCGGCACGCCGTTGACCAGCACGTATTCCATTCCGATCGACAAGCGATTCGGGTTTTCGAAAGTTGCGACATCGCGAATGGTGTTTGAATCGAACACGACCACATCCGCCCACAATCCCTGCTTCAGAACGCCGCGATCGGCGAGGCGCATGCGCTGCGCGGGCAAGGCGCTAAATTTGCGAATGGCTTCCGGAAGCGTGAGCAGTTTTTCGTCGCGCACATATTTTCGCAAGATGCGCGGGAAGGTTCCATAAGCGCGCGGGTGCGGGTGTTCGCGGCCCAAAATACCTTCGGGCGAAGTTCCCTGTGAATCGTTATCCACGGAGACCCAGGGCTGCTTCAGCGCGTAGGCGATATCCGTTTCCGACATGCCGAAAACCGCGACAGACATTTCGGGATCGTCGACCAGCAAATCGAAAATGGTATCGATCGGGTCCTTTCCTCGCATCTTCGCGATCTGGGCAATGGTTTTTCCTTGGAGCGGCAGAAGTTTTGGATTTTGCACGACGCAGACCAGAATCGCATCGGGTCCGGGCACTTCGAGCCACTCGTTATCCCAAGTGGAGGTTGGCGTTTGCATTTCCTTGCGGATCCGCGCGCGGGCAGCCGGATCTTTGAGACGCGCGACCAGTTTCGCGTCACCGCCTTCGTGCGCCCAGGGCGGAATAAATGCGGAAAAAGTATTGAACCAAGCCGGATAAGCGTAGGTATCCGCTTCGACGTCGATGCCTGAGGCGCGAGCTTGATCGATGCGGGCGACGATCTCCGGCATGCGTCCCCAATTGCGCTTTCCGGCAGCCTTGAGATGCCAGATTTCCACTGGAATATTCGCTTCACGGCCGATGCGGAAGGTTTCGTCGAGCGCGGCGTCAATGGCGTCGCCTTCACTGCGCATATGGGTGGCATAGATGCCGCCGAATTTCGCGGCTTCCGATGCGAGGGCGATCAGTTCTTCTGTCGAAGCATAAGGGGCGGGCGCATATTGAAGCGCGGTTGAAACGCCCACTGCGCCATTTTGCATCGCCTGGCGCACCAGAGCTTTCATCCGATCAAGCTCCTCGGCGTTTGGCGCGCGATTGCCTTCGCCGATCACCATGCGTCGAATTTGCGTTGCGCCGACATAGGTTGCCAGATTGATTCCCATGCCCTGCTTTCCGATCCGGGCGAAATATTCGGGAAAAGTTTTCCAATCGGGATCGATTCCGTAGTACTCAAAACCGGAGCGATCCGCGGCTAGGATGCGCTCATTCATGGGCGCGATGGAACCGCCCTCGCCGGTGATTTCGGTCGTAATGCCCTGAAAGATCTTGGAAGGAACGTGGGGATTCACGAGAATCGAGACCTCGGATTGGCCGAGCATGTCGATGAATCCAGGGGCCACAACGAATCCTCGAGCGTCAATCACACGACGCGCGGCGGCGTTCGCGAGCGATCCAATTCGAGCGATGCGTCCATTGAGAATGCCGATGTCGCCGGAATACCAGGGCGATCCGGTTCCATCGACGATGTGGCCGTTACGAATAACAATGTCGAATTGAGGAGATGACGCCGCGAATAACGGCGCGCAGACCCCGCAAGACAGGAGGAGAGTAAAAAAGGTCCTGGTCAAACCAGGATTATATGCGCAGCGACTAAACGCCGGCGGCGGTTTCCGTGTAGGCGCTGGCTTGGTTGAGCTGCTGTATGGACGATTGATCCAATTGAAGGCTCGCGGCGTCGATCAAATCGTTCAGTTGTTCGAGACTGGTGGCGCTGGCGATGGGCGCGGTGATGCTGGGACGCGCGATCAGCCAGGCAAGCGAAACTTTCGCGGGAGTTGAATGGAGCCGCTCCGCGACGCGATCGAGAGCGTCGAGAATCCTGAGTCCGCGATCGTTCAAATACTTCTTGACCATGCTTCCCCGAGCCCGGTTCGATAGATCTTTCTCCGAGCGATACTTCCCGGTCAGAAAGCCGCTGGCGAGCGAAAAATAAGGAATGACTCCCAATCCCCTCGCTTCGCACACCGCCTCCAGTTCTGTTTCGTAACCGGCGCGGTCGTACAGGTTATATTCGGGCTGCAGGGTTTCATATCTCGGATAGCGTCGTTCCCGGCTGACCTCCAATGCCTGCGAAAGCCGCTCCGCACTATAATTCGACGCGCCAATCGCCCTGACTTTTCCTTGCTGGATCAGTTTCGCGTAGGTTTCGAGCGTTTCCTGCAGCGGAGTCTCGCGATCGTCGGTATGCGATTGATACAAGTCAATGTAGTCGGTCTGGAGGCGCTTCAAAGAAGCTTCGACTGCACGGAGGATATAGGAATGCGACAATCCTTTTTGATCGGGACCCATTTCCATCCCGACTTTGGTCGCGATGACGATCTTTTCCCGCTTACCGCCTCGCTTCAGCCATTTGCCGATGATGGTTTCCGACTCTCCATCCTTGTTTCCCGGAATCCACTTCGAGTAGACGTCGGCGGTATCGACGAAGTTAAATCCAGAATCGACGAGCGCGTCCAGCAATCGAAAGGACGTCGGCTCATCCACCGTCCATCCAAATACGTTCCCTCCGAGACAGATTGGAGAAACTTCGAGTCCGGAATTTCCCAGCTTACGCTTATTCAAAAGTCATCCTCCCGAAGCAGTTAGATGACGGCGGAGGGGATTTCGCCGCAAATCGGTGGTGGAGGATGGAATTTTGCGATGAGGCGGATCTTTGGTTTGAGTGTCTAATCAGTCAGTCGGCTGCCGACAACAATTGCAACGATGGTCGCGAGAAAAGTAGCTATTACGCCAGCGATCACTTGGCTGTCGTGGGTGGCAAGATAGACGCAGGCACATAGGCCAACGATCGCAACGGTCCCACCAATCAACGCGAGGCGCTGCATAGTCGAAGAGGCAGATTTAGCCCTTTGCATTTCTAGTTCAAAATGGCGCTCGTCGATCTTTTCAAACTGGGAAAATAGCGTCTTGGACAAGTCAACTATCTGTTCCGGGGAAAGTTTATCCCATGCCTTCGGAGGTATGCGCTGAATATTGAATTGCTGGTTGACGTGAACCGGAGCGCTTGTTCTTGGAGGGGTAACGGGAGGCAGGTATTCCCCAGATTTGCTTTCGATATGCGGTGGAAGACCCAATTCCTGCTGTTGGCTATCCTTGCCTTCATCGTCGAGCGGGTCAGGCATAGTTCAAATCAAGGTCGAGTTGCTGCGATTGCTGAACGAGATCGATGGCGCGCGCCACTCTGTCCTTCGGATCATCGATTCTCACGATGTCCAAAAAATAAACCTGCTCTGCAAACCTAAACGTGGTTAGCCAGATAGGGTGGAGGGCCTGCACCTTGGATCGGTACTCGTGGAACCAATCAAGCACTACGCACCGATCGGAAGGTGAAATTCTTTTTGGCAGAAATGCCTGAACCTGCCAGCCGTCGGGCGTGGCTAAGACGTTATAGACAATTGCGTCTTTGCGGGGCTTTAGGGATTTCGGAAGACGGAGCTTCACGACCAAAGGCTATCACGTCGTAATCAGTGTAGCGTTCTTCGATTCTCTACACGTGATAGTGATCCCGGCTTCCATTGCCGGAGCCCTGTGAGAGACTTATGAAATGCCAAATCGACCCGGCAGCGTGGGAAGCGCCATTCTGTGGATGTTTGTACTGTCGATCCTTCTGTTCTGGCTTCCGATTTTGGGGCCGCTGATTGCCGGCTTTGTGGGAGGACGAAAGGCAGGCAGTTTAGGCAATGCAATCCTCGCCGTGCTGCTGCCCGGTCTGATATTCGGAGCGTTACTGTTCTTCCTGGGCTCGCTTCTGACGGGCTTGCCGTTAATCGGCTTCGTCGCCGGGGCGGGCGGTCTGGCTCTCGCGCTGGTACACGTAGTACCTTTGCTGATCGGCGCAGTTGTAGGCGCGATCCTTTAGCAGCCGCCGCGGAGCGCCGTTTCGAGCGTTTGCGCGACCCGCAGCAGCGCCGGATCGGTGAATGGCGCACCGATCAATTGCAAACCAATGGGCAGACCGGAAGAGGTTTCGCCGCAAGGCATGGACAAGGCCGGTTCGCCGAAGAAGTTGATGGCCCGCACGAGGCGGGTTGAGGCCATCCGCGTGTCTTCCTCCCGGCTGCCGATGGTTACACGCTTCTGATCGAGGCGGGGCGCGGCAGTGGGAGTGGCCGGCGAGACTAGAATATCGAGGCGCTTCCACAGCGCATCGAAATCCCGCCGGTACAAGGTTCGGACCCTCTGCGCGCTGACATATTCGTGACCGGGGATCATCCTTCCCTGCTCGAGGAGCGCCCAGACGTCGTCGCCGAACAGCGAGCGATCGTTGTGATGCGCGTATACCGAAGCGGTTTCGACAAGCTGCACGATTCGCGCGGCGCTATTCGCCTCTTCGATATCGGGAACGGACACTTGGGAAACGGATGCGCCGAGCCGCTCCATTTCAGAGAGGCTCCTGTGGACGGCCGTGGCGACCTCGCCGTCGATGCCGTCAAAATAAAAATTCTCCGGTATGCCTACGCGCAGACCTTTCATATCGGGCGATGCGGACAAGTCGAAGCCGGGCCCGGCGATGGCATCCATGGCCAGAGCGCAATCTTCGACACACGACCCGAGCGGTCCTACATGATCGAGGCTGAAGGCAAGAGGGAGAACGCCGTGACGGCTGACAAGTTCATAGGTCGGCTTGAGACCCACGATGCCGCAGAACGAGGCCGGAATCCGAATCGATCCGCCGGTATCGGTGCCGAGCGCCAAGGGGAGAAAGCCGGCTGCGACGGCGGCCGCCGACCCTCCGCTCGAGCCGCCCGGAATGCGAGCGGGATCGCGAGGGTTCAGGACAAAGCCGAAGTGCGGGTTGCTGGAAGTAACGCCGTAGGCGAGCTCGTGCAGGTTGGTTTTGCCGACACAGATCGCGCCCGTGTCGCGGAGCTTTCGAACCACGGTGGCATCGTAATCGGGAACGAAGCGACGGAAGAGGAGGGAGCCGGCGGTGGTGAGAACGCCACGAGTGCAGATCAGATCCTTGTGGGCAATGGGAATGCCGTGGAGAGGGCCGCGATCGATGCCGGCGGCCAGCTCTCGATCGCGTTCCGCAGCCTCAAGGAGCGCCTGCTCTTCCATCAAAGTGATGAAACTATGAAAGACTTGGTCGCGCTTGCGGATATCCGCGAGTGTTTGGCGGATCAGATCGAGACAAGAGATTTCGCGCGTTCGCAGCCGACGGCCGATCTCGCGAATGGTCATTCGTTGTCTTCCGACGGTACCGGCTCCATCCGGTAAGTCACCGCAGGCTCTATCTCAGAGGTGAGGCGGCGCGCGACGGGAGCGAAACTCTCCAGAAGAGAATTCACGATTTCCCGATTTTTATCGTTTTCTGCAATAATGCGCTGTGGTTGCTCGATGTTGAACGCCCTGGGAAGTCTTCAGCTTATCAAGCTCAAGGATGACGTCAGGTACGGTGCGATTCAACTGCGGCATAGCCCTGGGAAAACGCTGTTGGCGCTGATGGCTCTGGGCATCGGAATGGGCGTCGTAACAGCGGTATTCAGCATTGTTTACGCGATCGTATTGCGCCCTTTGCCATTTCCCCATCCCGACCGGCTGGTATCCGTCTGGTCCGTACGTGGAGGAATCGACGATGTGGTGACGCCGAGGAACTTCGATGCCTGGCATCGTCAAGCTCATTCCTTTAGTCACCTCGGAGCGATGCAAGCCACTACCTTTACCCTTACGCGGCCAGGCAGCGCCGTGCAGATTCCGGGCGGCTTCGCTTCGGCCGACTACCTTACTGTATTCGGGATATCTCCGGAACTGGGACGAACCTTTACTCCGGAAGAAGATCGACCTCCTCGCCTCCACCTGGTGGTCTTGAGTCACCGATTGTGGCAGGAACAGTTCGGCGGCGACCGCGAAATTCTGGGAACTCAGATTCACCTGAATCGAGAGGCATTCACGGTAATTGGGGTGATGCCGGCATCCTTCTCAGTACGTCCTGGTTCTGAAGAAGCGTGGACGCCGCTTGCGCTGAGCGGGCAGGAAATGACTTGGATGGGTGGGGTTTTAAAGGTTGTCGGCAGGCTGCGGCCGGGAGCCACGCTGAAGGAGGCTCAAGCCGAAATGAATCTGCTGGCGCGCAGGCTGGAGGCGCTGTATCCGGACATGAATCGCAATCGCGGCATTCGGGTTCGCGATTATGCCGCCGATCTTGTCGGCGATTATGAGAGCCGACTCTTTATTCTTTTAGGGGCGGTTGGATTTGTCCTGCTGATTGCCTGCGCGAACGTAGCCAATTTGCTTCTGGCAAAGAGCGCCGGACGCGCTCAGGAACTAGCGGTGCGGGCAGCGCTGGGCGCGAGCCGCTCCCGGGTGATTCGCCAACTACTCACGGAGAGCATGCTGGTCGGATTTTTGGGGGCTCTGCTTGGGCTTGGACTAGCGCAGTTCCTGGTTAGTATCGTGCAGAACCTCGGCTTGGATGCGATCCCTCGCCTGCACGAGGCACGCGTAAATGGACCGATGTTCTTTTTTGCTCTTGGGCTGGCGCTCTTCAGCACACTGCTTGCGGGACTTTTGCCGGCTCTTCGCGCGGCGCAAGTGGATATTCAGAGCGTATTGCGGCGAGGCGGGAGAAGCGCTGCCGGCACGGCCCGCGATGGCGCGCGCAGTCTTTACATAACCGGGGAAGTTGCGCTCGCGTTGGTGCTGCTCGCCGGCGCCGGTCTTCTGATTCGAACGGCGATCGCGGCGGAGCACATCCAGCCCGGGTTCTCCGCCAAGCATGTGGTGAGCGGCCGTACCGCGCTGCCATTCAGCGTCTATGCGAATGCAAAACAGGTTGTTTCCGCTTACGACCGCATTCTGGAAAGACTCAGAAGCGAACCCGGCGTCGTATCGGCCGCGCTCAGCTCAAAAGTGCCGCTGTCGGTCAGCACCGTCGGTCTGGTCTTAAAGCAGAGTTCAGTGACATCGCCTCTGAAGCAAGACCTCTCGACAGAACTCGATTACATCAGCGACGGCTATCTAGCCACCATGCAGATCCCTCTCCTGGCAGGCCGCGAATTTAATCGCTACGATGGGGCTGATTCGGCGCAAGTCGCTCTTGTCAGCAATGTGCTGGCGCGCCATTTGTGGCCGAATGGAGGCGCAGTGGGCCAGATCGTCCGTATTCCGGAACTCGAAGGCCGCGGCGATGTATGGCAGGTGGTCGGAGTGGTTGGCGATGTGCGAACTAACGGTCCGATGGTTGAGGCACCTGCCGCGCTCTACATTCCGTATGCCCAGATTTCGAGCAATCCTTGGCACTGGACTGAGCAATCGCTGTATTTAGTCGCCCGCACGCACAGCGATGCGGTAAATATGTCCGCATTACTGAAGAAAGCCTTAGCGGCTACCGATCCGGAATTGCCTTTGGGCGACGTGCGGACGATGGATCAACGCCTGGCGGGCTCCGCGATCATCGTTCATTTCTATACAGTCGCGCTAACGGTTCTAGGGATCTGTGGGCTCTTGCTGACGGTTGCCGGCATATACGGCGTGGTGGCGTATTTTGTGAAGCGACAGCGAACCGAGATCGGCGTGCGGCTGGCCCTCGGATCGTCAAGAGCGGGAGTGCTGCTGCTCGTGCTTCGGCAAGGAATGCGCCCAGTGCTGGTTGGCATCGGCATTGGTCTGGCGATGACGCTGGGCACAACGCGACTGCTCGCGACGCAGCTATACGGCGTGGGCGCGATGGACCCTCTTACTCTGGCGGCTGTGACTCTAGCGCTGATTTTAGTTGCAGCCTGCGCCTGCTATCTACCGGCGCGCGAAGCCGTCAAGATCGATCCGATGGCGGCGCTGCGAAGCGAGTAGAGCGGCTCGTCATTTCGGAGTTGGTCCACGGACCACTTGAACGAAGCTTGCGGGATCGATGTACTTTGAAAATGCGGCTCGCACCTGGTCGGCGGTCATGCTGAAGTAGCGCGCCGCGGCGTGGGTGGGCTCATCGAGCGGCAATCCGACGCGGGAGCGCGCGATCATGCCTCCGGCCACTGCGTCTTCGCTCGATTCAGCCAGCGGAATCTGCCGAAGGAGCAGCGCCTTGGCCTGCTGCAGTTCGGCGGGAGAGACATTGGTCTTCTGCATGGCGGTGAGCTCCTGCTCGACCATGGTCCGCGCCTTGGAGACATTTTGCGGATCGCATCCATAGTCGATGGTGTAGATGGCGCGGGTTTCGCTCGCGCTTAGCGAATCGTCGATGTTATAGACGTAACCGGCCTTCTCGCGAAGATCGCGGTAGAGCCGCGTGGCATAAAAGCCGCCGCCCAACACGTGGTTGCCGAGCTGGAGGGCGTAGTAATCCGGATTGAAGCAGTTCATCTCCAATTCCTGCGAAAGATCGACGGTATCCTGTACCTGGCTGGGATCGGGTACGTTCACCGCGCTGGGCTTGTTGCCGGGAACGGGCGGCAGAACGACGTTGGGCTTTGCTCCGGAAGCCTGCCATCCGCCAAACCACTTTTCGATCACGGCTCGCGCATCCGCGGGAGTGATATCGCCGATGACGACGATGGTGGTGAGATCGGGACGGAAGATCTTCGCGTAATAACTGTCGAGGTCCTCGTATTTAAGAGAGGAGATGGTTTGCGGGGTGGTTTCCCGCAGGAGCGGATCGCCTGGCGGCAGCAGTGCGTTGTCAAGCGCCCGCTCCATGCGATGACCCGGACTTTGCAACTCACCGGCGCTCAACAGCGCGGTTTGCCGCTGCACGATGTTGAAAGCATCCTGAGGCAATGCGGGATGAAGCTCGTTATCGGCGAGCAGCTCGACACCGCGCGAAAAATCCTGCTTCAGAACTTTCAAATTGAAGTTTGCACCGGCCGATTCCGAAGCGGCGATATCGTCGAGAGCTTTTTGAAAGGAGAGCCGGTCGAACGTTTTCGTGCCGTAGGAAAAGAGACCTTCGAGCACGTCCGATACGCCGTCCTGGCCGGAAGGAGTTTCGAGCTGTTCCTGCGTTTTGATCGATCCGAGCAGAGTGATGGTGGGACTGGTTTTTTCGGTTTGCACAATCAGGCGGATGCCGTTTGACAGAGTTACATCCGTGGGATGAATATTCGACTCGGGAACGCGCAGCGATTTCACCGCGGCTTCGGCCCAATCGGGAAGAGCGACGGGCTTAGTGGGAGCGCTGGTGGTAGCCTCCGAGCCGCCGAAACCTTTTGAGGAAACCGCCTCGCCCGAGGGCGCGGGCTTGAGCGTGGCGAGAATCGACTGTTGATCGACGAGATATTTCTTGGCGACGCGGTTTACGTCGTCAAGCGTGACGCGTTTGATCGCTTCGACGTCTTCCTCGGGAGATTGGCGGCCTTCGGAAGCCAAAGCGTCGGACCACAAGGCGGCAAGATTGGTGATGGAGTTGCGCCCAAATTCGGCGCTGGCGATTTCGCCCTTTTTCGCGGCATCCACCAGATCGGCGGGTATGCCCTTCGTGGCGTAATCCGTCAATATTTTTTTGAGCTCGGCATCGATGGCGGTTGGATCGGCTCCAGCCGGGAGCGCGGCGAGAGCGAAAGCAGCGCTTGCTTCGGGATAACTCTCAAGCAGCGCGAATTCAGTGCCGAGCGCTTTGCCTTGGGGAACCAAAGCGTACAAATCCGCGCGCTGACTGGAAAGAACGTCGCTCAAGATGCGGGCGGCGGGAAAATCAGGGCTGTCGGTTCCCGGAAAGCGGAAGGAAAGAAGAGTGAGCAGATAGGGGAGATTGCTATCGAGAACAAACGATTCGGCGGTGACCGGGCGTAGATTAATTTCGAGCCGCGGCGGAACCGGATGGCGAGGAATGGAGCCATAGTATTGCTTGATGGAAGCGAGCGTCGCAGCCGGATCGACGTCTCCGGCGATGACGAGAATCGCATTATTGGGCGCGTACCAACTGCTGTAGAACTTCTTCAACATGTCGCCGGTGGTTTTGTCGAACGAATCCTTAGTGCCTAAGGCATCGCGCTGGTAGGGAGTGCCCGCGAAAAGATCCTTGTTGAGCCGGGTAATGAACTTATAGATGGGATTGGAGAGATCGCGCGAAACCTCCTGCTCGATTGCGCCGCGCTCCTCGGCCCATTGATCCTGCGAATCTTCAACGTGAGCCATGCAAGCGGCATCCACGCGAAGAGCGACGTCTAAATCCTTAGCCGGGACGGTGACGAAGTATTGCGTGATGTTCTGCTGGGTATCCGCATCCATATAGCCGCCCAACTGCGCGTAGATGGCCGAGATTTGATCGGCGGTGAGACCCGTGCAGCCACGGAATGCCATATGCTCCTGCGCGTGAGCGAGCCCGGCGGCATCTTCAGGCGTTTCGTCTGCGCCCACCAGATAGTTGTCTTCGACGGTAGCGACGGGCGCTAACGGATCGCGAACGATGACTACGCGCAGGCCATTGTCGAGCGTGGCGCGGGTGACGTTGGCGTTCGGGCTCTGAGCCGGGGATTGCGGGGCCAAGGCGGAGAGTAAGAGTATACTCGCGAGGGAAGCAATTGAATAACGCATGTTGAAACACCTTCAGGTTGACATAGCATGTCGATTGCGATGGATACTCCGCGGATGAGGAAGATCCGCCGGACGGTAAGAGCGACGCCGGGATATGGCGTGAGTTTTGTGGCCGTACTGGCATTAGGCGCATTCGGCGCAATCCCGGCCGCCGCCGCTTCGTGCGAAAGCTTAAGTAGTCTGAAACTGCCGGACGGGATGGTCACGCTCGCGCAGCAGGTGGCTGCGGGCGGCTTTCAGCTTCCAGGAGACGCGGAGCGCATGCGGGGATTGCCGGGATTCAAAGGCGTTCCCGCGTTTTGCCGCGTGACGGCGGAGCTGAAACCGAGCCAAGATTCGGATATCAAAATCGAGGTCTGGATGCCGATTTCCGGCTGGAACGGCGAGTATCGAGGGCAGGGAAACGGCGGTTTCGCGGGAAGCATTAACTACACAGGCCTGGGCAGCGCGGTAAGCCGAGGATATGCGGCGGCGAGCACGGATAGCGGACATGAAGCAGGCGGCACCGATGCAAGCTGGGCGCGGGGACATCCGGAGAAGGTGGCGGATTTCGGTTACCGGGCGATTCACGAAATGACGGTAGCGGCGAGGATCGCGGTCAAGGCGTTCTATGGAGACGGCCCGAAGCGCTCCTATTTCGCGAGCTGCTCCGATGGCGGGCGGGAAGCGCTGATGGAGGTGCAGCGTTTCCCCGAAGATTACGACGGCATTATCGCCGGAGCACCCGCGAATTATTGGACGCGTCTATTGACGACGGCCATTTTCGACGTGCAAGCGCTGCAAATGAATCCGGAGAGCTATATTCCGGCGGCGAAAATACCGGCGATCAGCGCGGCGGTGCTGGCTGCCTGCGACGCGGAGGACGGGCTTAGCGACGGGATACTCAACGATCCGAGACGGTGCCATTTCGATCCGGCGGCGCTGCTTTGCAAAGGGGCCGATTCGCAAAATTGCCTCACTCAGCCGCAGGCAACGGCGCTCAGTAGGATTTATGCGGGGCCGCGGAATGCGAAGGGTGCGCGGATTTTTCCGGGCTACGAACCGGGCGGCGAGGACGGACCGGGAGGCTGGACGCCGTGGATAACGGGTCAGGCTCCGGGAACGAGTCTGCAATTCGCTTTCGGAACGAACTACTTCGGCAACATGGTTTACGAGAACCCGGCATGGGATTTCCGGACGTTCCATTTGGACGACGCTCTGGCGCTTGCGGAGAGCAAGACGGCGCGAATGCTGAACGCGACCGATCCGAACCTGAAGAAGTTTGAAGCGCGGGGAGGAAAGCTGATTCTGTATCACGGCTGGAGCGATGCCGCGATTCCGCCGGTCAACACGATTGAGTATTACCAGAGCGTAATTGCGGCCATGGGATCGAACGCGGCGAACGGTTTTGTGCGTCTCTACATGGTGCCGGGAATGCAGCACTGCGGCGGAGGTCCAGGTCCGAGCTCCTTTGGAGAGACGGGCTTCTCCGGCACAGTGGGCGACGCGCGGCACGACATCTATTCGGCTCTCGAACGATGGGTCGAGAAGGGGACCGCGCCCGACTACCTCATAGCGACAAAGTATGTGAGCGACTTGAATCCGGCGCGAGGAGTGAAGATGACTCGCCCGCTGTGCCCGTATCCGCAAATCGCAAAATATAAGGGCAACGGAGACACGAACGACGCCGGGAATTTCGCATGCGCGGCGGCTGGCAGGTAAGGACGGCGGAGCTATGATGGAGCCGTCATGCCGGAAATCGCGGAGACTGCGTCCGCGGCTCCTTTAACTGTCCTGCAGGAAGAAGAACGCTTATTCCAGGCCTCGGTGCGCCGGTTTGCGAAGGAGCGACTCGCGCCGCACGTCCGCGCGATGGATGAGGAAGGCAAATTCCGATCCGATCTTCTAGGCGAGATGTTCGAGCTGGGATTGATGGGCATCGACGTCAAAGAGCAGTATGGCGGGCAGGGCGGCAGCTTTTTTCAATCAGTTCTGGCGATTGAGGAACTGGCCAAGGTAGACCCTTCCGCTTCGGTCATCGTGGATGTACAGAACACGCTGGTGAGTAATGCCATCGAGCGGTGGGCGACGGCCGAGCAGAAACAGAAATATCTTTCGCGGCTGGCCACAAGCTGCGTGGGAGCGTATGCGCTGTCGGAAGCGGAATCGGGATCCGACGCTTTCGCGCTAAAGACAAGAGCGGCGAAGGATGGCGCGGGATATCGCGTCTCGGGACGAAAGCTTTGGATTACCAATGCGGCCGAGGCGGAAATCTTTCTGGTGTTCGCTACCGTGGACGCTTCCGCCGGTTATCGCGGAATCACTTGCTTTCTGGTTGAAAAAGGGATGCCCGGATTTCAGATCGGCAAAAAAGAGGACAAGCTGGGCATCCGCGCTTCTTCTACGTGCGAGCTGATTCTGGACGATGTTCGACTGGATCGCGAACAGGCGATGGGCGAACCGGGGAAAGGATACAAGATCGCGATTGAGACTCTGAACGAGGGCAGAATCGGAATCGCGGCGCAGATGCTGGGGCTGGCGGAAGGCGCGCTGGAGCACTCGCTCAAATATGCGAGAGAGCGGAAACAGTTTGGAAAACGCATCGGCGACTTTCAAGGCGTACAGTTTGAGCTGGCCGAGATGGCGACTCAGATTGAAGCGGGACGGCTGATGGTTTATAACGCGGCGCGGCTGCGGGATGCAGGACAGCCGTTTGTCACGCAGGCGGCGATGGCCAAGTATTTTTGTTCGGTGATCGCCGAAGAAGTGGCGTCGCAGGCGGTTGAGATTTTCGGAGGCGCCGGATTTACAAAGGATTACCCGGTGGAGAAGCTTTACCGGGACGCGAAAATAGGACGGATTTACGAAGGCACGAGCAACGTGCAGCGGACCACGATCGCTAAAGCTCTGCTGGATGGCGCAAGGTGAAGAAACGCGATGGCTTTGAATCCGTCACAATAAGAAAAGAAGTTCCATGACGTTTCAACGCAGTTGCTTAATCGGCTTATTGATTTTGTCTCCCGCCGTGTTGCTGGCGGCTGAGGGCGCGAAGCCCGATCCGACTCCGGAGCAGATTCAGGACATTATCAAGAAGTTTACGCAGAAGGAGACGGACTTCGCGAACGCGCGGGAGAGCTACGTCTACCGCCAGACCAGCAAGATTACAGAGGTCGATCCTCCGGGGGGCAATTACGAGATCGTCGAAGAAGTGACGTTTGACGATCGCGACCGCCGGACATCGCACGTGACGCACGCTCCGGTCGCCACGCTGCAAAACATCCTGATGACCAACGAGGACGAGCAGGATTTACGGAATGTGATGCCGTTTGTGATGACCAACGACACGGCAAGCGAATACGACGTGAATTATGTAGGCCGCCAGCAGGTGGATGAGATCTCCTGCTACGTTTTTTCAGTTAAGCCGAAGGCTTTGACCAAGGACCGGAAGCGGTATTTTGAGGGGCAGATCTGGGTGGACGATCAGGATTTGCAGATCGTGAAGACCTACGGCCGCTCGACCGGATATTTGCGGAGGGGCGAAGATCAGCAGTTTCCGAAATTCGAGACTTACCGCGAGCAAATCGACGGCAAATATTGGTTCCCGACCTACACCTACGCGGATGACACGCTGAACTTCAAAGACGGGCAATCGCAGCGGATCAAAGTGGTGGTGAAATACGACCAATACAAGAAGTACGAGTTCAAGACGCAATCTACGATCACTTACGGTCAGGTGGGTACAGGCGGGACTACGCCGCCAGCCAATCCACCCGCGGCTCCGCAGAATCCGCCCAAACCATAAGTGAGAGCGCTGGTACTATTTCGCAAGAAGGCCGCTGCGCGCCAGCTTGCCCTGCTGGTTGCGCTTGCCCCGCTGGTGCTGTTTGCGGCGCAACCTCCCGCGCTGCACGTCCGCAACTTCGGAAAAGTGAACGATCATCTCTATCGCGGTGGCGAGCCGTCCCTGGTGGGTCTTCAAGAGTTAGGCGCGATGGGCGTAAAAGTGATTATCGATCTGCGCGAAACGAGCGAGAGCACGGATTTCGAGCGCCACCAAGTCGAGAAATTGGGGATGAAGTACATCAACGTACCGCTCGCGCCGCTCTCGGCTCCCACGCAGGAGCAGATGGAACATGTTTTGTCGCTGCTGGTTCACGACGATTCGAAGCCGATCTTCGTGCACTGCCGCCGCGGGAAAGATCGAACCGGTACGGTGATCGCCTGCTACCGGATCCAGCACGACGGCTGGACGGACCGAAAGGCTTACGAAGAAGCGAAGAAAGATGGAATGAGCATGGCGGAACGCGGGATGCGGTCCTACATTCTTCACTTCTCGCCGGTGACTATTTCCGCTTCGCGCTAAAGGCGGCAATAGCGAACTTTGGTTCGACTGGGAATTCTGCCACTCGACCCCATTTGATCGTTTCTTGCTGAAAAGAATTGGCACCTGAGCGGCCGCGCCCCTATCCTGGACCATATTGGTCCTATATGGAAGGAATTGCGCATCCAGGGTGACAACGAGTGGCTGGTAAGCGAATCAAGAAGAGACAAAAGAAGCGGCAAATTTCGGGTACGCGCTACTGGTTGGCGGTGGGAACGCTGGCGGCGTACGCAGCCGCGGGCAGCGGAAAAATCGCCATTGCGCAGCAAAAAAGCAGCGGCGCAATTCCAAGTTCCGCGTCGTCGGCTCAAATAGAAGCTTTGCCGGCGCGGCGCTATGAAATTCCAGCGGGAACCTTCGAAGCCGTGCTGCGCGGATTTGAGGCTGCGGCGGAAATACACGTAGAGGTTTCGGATGAAGGAATTCTCAGCCTCTCCTCGCCGGGCGTTTCCGGAGTGTATACGGTCGAAGAAGCGCTGCAAAAACTTCTGGCGGGCACCGGGATCGGCTACCGGTTTACCGGCAAGCAGACGGTAAGGCTGGAGCTCAGGGCGGCGAATGAATCGGTAGATGTGACGGCCAGCGCACCGGTATTGGGGACAGCGCTCGCGAAATACCAGGCGCCGTTGAACGATATTCCACAAACCATCGATGTCGTGCCGCGGCAAATCCTGGAAGAGGAAGCGACGACCACGCTTCGCGACGCTCTGCGGAACGTTGCGGGCATCAGCCTGGCCGCCGGAGAAGGGGGCTCGCAGGGCGATAATCTGACGATTCGCGGCTTCACTGCGCGCAACGATTTGTTCATCGATGGAATGCGCGACTTCGGCAGTTATTATCGCGATCCGTTTAATACGCAAGAAGTGGAAGTGCTGCAAGGACCTTCCTCAGTAACGTTCGGGCGCGGTTCCACGGGAGGCGTAGTCAACCAGGCAAGCAAGACTCCGGAGCTGAACCATTTTATTTCGGGCGATCTGGATTTCGGGACGGATGCTACGCGCAGAGGGGACGTGGACGTGAGCCTGCCGCTGCCTTCACTCGGCCCCGGCGCTGCGTTCCGCCTGAATGCGATGGGAGACATCGGCGATGTTGCGGGGCGGGACGGCATCGCGCCGTCGCTCGCGCTGGGACTGGGCACGCCGACACGATTTACGCTCAGCTATTTTCATCAGAACGAAGACGACATTCCGGACTACGGCGTTCCCTGGCTGTTCAACGGTCCCGCGCCGGTGAACCGGGACAATTATTACGGTTTGGAAAGCGACAACTATCTACGGACCTACGACGATATCGGGACGATCAAGATCGAACACGATGTGAACAGCCACGTGACCGTACGCGATCAGGCGCGTTATGCGAACTACCGGCGGGACGTTCTGATCACGGAACCGCAGGTGAACGGCGCGACACTTTCCATACCGCTGAGCGATCTTCAGGTTACCCGACACGAGATTGGCGTTAATAGCACCGAGACCTTTCTAGACGAGCAACTGGATCTGACGGCTCATTTCGAAACCGGATTCCTCAAGCACACGCTGGTTACCGGGATTGAAGCGGGACGCGAGACGTCCGATCCCACGCGCCCTAACTACACAGCTCCGGTTACAAGCCTTTTGAATCCGAATCCAGCTCAGCAACTCAACGCTAATCCAACGATTTCCTCGATAGTAAAGGACACTGCTTTGAGCGCCGGCGCATATGCTCTCGACACTGTCGACCTTGGCAAGAAATTGGTGCTGACCGGCGGTTTGCGTTTCGACCGCTTCGACGATAGCTACACGCAGAGTGTTGCACCGGCCTCCAGCTTTACGCGAGTGGACGAAAAGCCCACGTGGCGCACGGCGGTTGTGTATAAGCCCGTGCAAGCGGGCAGTGTGTATTTCGATGCCGGCACGTCCTTCAATCCTTCCGCCGAGTCTCTCTCGCTGAGCGCCGCCACCGCGAATCTTCCGCCGGAAAACAACCAAACTTATGAATTCGGCACGAAATGGGACGTGAATCACGGCAGGCTGTCGATGAATAGCGAGTGGTTCCGCACGATTAAAACCAACGCGCGCGAGCCCGATCCGGCTAATCCCCTGCTGGATGTGCTTGCAGGTGTCGAGCGAGTGAGCGGATTTGAGACCGATATCAGAGGAGCCTCACCAGCCATTGGGAGGTTTTGTCGAGCTACGCTTACCTGGATAGCAGGCTCGTCAGCTCGCAATATTATCCGGCCGCAGTCGGGGCGCAGCTCGCTAACGTTCCGAAAAACACGTTCAATTTCTGGAGCGACTATCGTCTACCGCATCATTTTCAATTCGGCGCGGGAGCTAATTACGAATCGAGCCGTACGGCCAGTGCGGTGACGCCATTCGATCCAATCACGGGGCTGACCAAGGAAGTGCCGGGTTATTGGGTGTTCAATGCGATGGCGAGTCATCCGCTAAATGAGCATATCGATCTGCAAGTGAATGCCTACAATCTGGCCAACCGTTATTACTACGATGAGCTGCATCCCGGGCACATTGTCTTAGGCCCTGGGCGTTCGGCGCTGATCGGCATTAAATTCAAATTCTAAATTGAGAAGGACGCAGTAAGTGTTATTGGCCATACCGGAAGTGCTCACAGCCGAGCAGGTTGCTCAAGCCCGGCAGATTTTGGACAGCGCGGAGTGGGTGGACGGGCGGGTGACGGCGGCCCATCAATCCGGCCGCGCCAAAGACAACCTGCAAATTCCCGAGGATCATCCCACCGCGCGGCAGCTTGGCGACATGATTCTGGGAGCTCTGGGGCAGAACGCGCTGTTCATTTCGGCGGCTCTGCCTCAGCGGGTATTCCCGCCGCTGTTCAATCGCTACCAGGGAGGCCAATCCTTCGGCACGCATGTCGATAATGCGATCCGCCAGGTAGCGGGGACGACCCATCGCATCCGCACGGATCTCTCCGCCACGTTGTTTTTCGCGCAACCGGAAGAATACGACGGCGGCGAATTGGTTGTGGAAGATACCTACGGCACGCATTCCGTGAAACTGCCCGCGGGTCACATGGTGCTTTATCCCTCGACCAGCTTGCACTATGTGCGGCCGGTGATCCGAGGCGCGCGCGTCTCCTCGTTTTTCTGGATTCAGAGCATGATCCGGGAAGACGGGCGGCGAAGCTCCTGCTTAACCTGGATATGGCCATCCAACGACTCAATCGAGACCTTCCCGAGCATCCGTCGGCGGTGCAATTCACAGGTATTTATCACAATCTGCTGCGTCAGTGGGCGGAGGTATAGGCCCGGACCGTATGATTAAATGAAGGTATCTCTCGCCCATGCCCGAACGGAACCTTAACAGCCAGCGGCGACGCCGCAAGTTAGACCGGCGCCTGCGGGAAGCAAAGTTGCTGATGTGGGGCGCGCTCGATACGGATCACCCGATCATGGCGCATATTATCCCGACCCGCCGGTGTAATCTATCTTGCGCTTACTGCAACGAGTACGACGACTATTCAAAGCCAGTGCCGTTAGATACGATGCTGCACCGCCTGGAGCTATTAGGCAAGCTGAAGACGGGCGTGATCACAGTTAGCGGAGGGGAACCGCTGCTTCATCCGGAGCTGGATGGGATTATCCGGGGTATCCGGGCAAACGGAGCGCTCGCCGGGCTGATCACCAACGGCTATTTGCTGACCGCGGATCGCGTTGAGCGCCTGAACGACGCGGGTTTGGACTATCTGCAGATCAGCATCGACAATGTAAAGCCGGATGAGGTCTCCAAGAAGAGTCTGAAAGTTCTCGACAAGAAGCTGCAGATTCTTGCTCAGCGCGCGGATTTTCATGTGAATATCAATTCGGTGCTGGGCGGTGGAATCCATAATCCCGAAGATGCATTGACGGTGGGGAGACGAGCGATGCAACTCGGCTTCACCTCGACGGTGGGGATCATTCACGATGGGGATGGACAGCTGCGGCCGCTCGCGGCGCGGGAGCGCGAAGTGTTTCTCGAGATGAAGAAATTCGAGAAGAAGCATTTTTCGCGCATCAACTATTTCCAACACAAGATTGCGAACGGCGAAGCGAGTAAGTGGCGCTGCCGCGCAGGCTCGCGTTATTTATACATTTGCGAAGAGGGCCTGGTCCACTACTGTTCGCAGCAGCGCGGCTTCCCGGCCAAGCCGCTGGAGAGCTACACTGTCGAAGATATCCGGCGCGAGTACATCACCCAGAAATCCTGCGCGCCGTTCTGCACCATTTCCTGCGTGCACCAGATCTCCTATTTCGATTTTTTCCGCGGCGAGCAAACGCTCACGGTTGAGCCGGTGCGCGATGAACAATTAATCTCGATTAAGGCCGCGGGAGTTTAGGCGGCCGCCGGGCCATGTACCGCACCGGCATTGCGACAGACCCGCGAATTTTGCGGCACGACACGGGGCCCGGGCATCCGGAGCAAGCCGCGCGGCAAAGCGCGATTCTGAATCGGCTGGAGACGGCGGGCCTGCTGCAGGATCTATCGGCTCTCGAGATCTATAACGCAACCGACGACGATCTGGCGCTTGCGCACAGCAGGGAATATATCGCGCTGGTGGAGCGTGAAGTAGCGCAAGGACGCCGGCAACTGAGCACCGGCGATTCGGATATCTCCGCGGGGTCAATGGAAGCGGCGCGCGCGGCGGCGGGATGCGTCTTATCCGCCGTGGATGCGGTGTTCTCCGGTTTGGCGCTGAATGCGTTTTGCGTTGTGCGTCCGCCCGGCCATCACGCGAGCGCCGGCAGGGGGATGGGTTTCTGTCTGTTCAATCAGGTGGCCATCGCCGCCCGGTACGCCCAGCGGAAATATCACGCGGAACACGTGCTGATTGCGGATTGGGATGTTCATCATGGCAATGGCACGCAAGACATTTTCTACGAGGATGGGTCGGTGCTATTCTTCAGCACGCACCAATCGCCGTGGTATCCGGGAACGGGCGCCGCGGCGGAACAGGGCGAAGGAGCGGGCATGGGCAAGACGATCAACTGCCCGTTCCCGGCCGGAACCGGCGGCACAGATATTCTGGATGCTTTTCGGAACCGGCTTCTGCCCGCGGCAAGGGAGTTTCAGCCCGATTTGATTCTGCTTTCGGCGGGTTTCGATTCACGCATGAACGATCCGCTGGGACAGTTTCTGCTGACCGACGACGACTTCGGCGAACTTACACGGATGACGACCGGTCTCGCGGAACGGTACTGCGATGGGCGTCTGATTTCGGTATTGGAGGGCGGCTACAACCTGGAGGGGCTGGGGATGGCCAGCGAAGCGCACGTACGCGCGCTTCTCGAAGACCGGTGAACTCGCGGCTCGCTGTTATACGATTGCAATTTTAGTGCGCTAACATGGTCGGGATTCAGGGTCATTCCCGGCGTTCCGCACACCTCCCCGCAGAAAACGCCCATAGGAGGAAGTCGTGTTTCATTCGTTTCGAAAATGGTTTTGTTTATCGCTCGGTTCATTCCTGTTTTTGTCGATGGGGCATTCAGCGGCCGCCCAGGAGATTCTTGGCGCGATCACAGGGACGGTAAAAGATGCGACGGGCGCAACGGTTCCCGATGCGGTGGTGAAAGCTCGAAATCTCGCGACGAATTCGCTGGTGACGGTCCATACGCAAACGGACGGCTCCTATTCGATACCGAATCTTCCGATCGGGACGTATGAGCTGGATCTGACAAAACCGGGGTTCGAGACGGAAACGCACACAAAAGTGCTGGTCCAGGGCGATCGAACCACGACGGTAAACGGGGATCTACGCGTCGGCGCGACCAGTACGACGGTCGAAGTGACGGCCACTCCGCTCATGAACCAGGTGGACACCACGAACGGCTATGTCGTGGATCAATTGACCATCCAGCAGACACCGCTGGGAACCGGAAGCTTCACACAATTGGCGATTCTTGCTCCAGGCGTTCATGCGGACTTTCTGGGCGGGGCCGGCAGCAACGCAGGATTGGGGAATCAGGCCATCTTCGCGAATGGCCAGCGCGACACCAGTAACAGCTTCTCGCTGAATGGCATCAGCACCAACAACCTATTCAACGGCAACTCGACGAGCCAGGTGGGCGAAAATCGTTTCGTCCTGAACACCGGCGAAAATCTGGGGGCGGGCGGCGAGATTCAGACCAGCACTTCGGTTTATGGCGCGATCGGCCAAGCGCTGCCTACGCCGCCGACCGAAGCGATTCAAGAAATAAGCGTGAACGCCGCCATGTATGACGCTACACAGGGAGCAAACAGCGGAGCGCACATCGGCGTCATCACCAAATCGGGCACCAATACGATTCACGGCGAAGTCTATGAGAAGTTCCAGAACAGCGACATGAATGCGGCGCCGTTCTTCTACAACGCGTCTCCGGCGATTACCACCAAGGTGCCGTTTCTAAATCGCAATCAGTATGGCGCGACGCTGGGCGGCCCGATTAAGAAGGACAAGCTTTTCTACTTCTTCTCCTATCAGGGCGTGCGGATCGCGGATGCTTCCGACGCGACCAAGGAGGTGACCGTGCCGCTCGGACTCACCGACGATCGCAGCGCGCAGGGCATTATCAACGCGATCGACAGCAGCTTTCCCGGCACGACCATCACAGCGAGTCAGATCAACCCGTCCGCAGCCGCTTTGCTGAACGCCAAGCTGAAGAACGGGCAGTATTTGATCCCGAGCGCTCAGATCACGAATCCGGGACAGGCGGCTTCGCTCGGCTACGATGCGGTTACGCAGGGCCCGAATGCGCAATCGAATGTAGATCAGGGTATTGCCAATATCGACTTTGTAGTGAGCGAAAAGGACCGTCTGACCGGCAAATATTATGTGCAAGCCAACCCGACCACCAATCCTTTCGGAGCGGTCGGAAGCACGCTCGGATTTCCGCAGCAGCTTTCGGCGGGAAGCCAAGTCGGCTCTGTGGAGAACACGGTGATCCTCGCGCCGTCGCTCACCTGGGAGCAGCGCGCGGGCTTCACGCGCATGCACGCGTACGCAACCACGGGGCAGGCCTTTTCACCCAGCGATTTCGGAATCAATCTACTGGGCTCGGCGACTTTCCCGCAAATCGACATTGCGACCGCGGACCCGACCATCGGCACAGGTCTTGAATTCGGCCCCAGCACCAGCTTCGGCAATGCGGGCATGTTTCAAAATCAGTGGGAGTACGCGACGACATTCAATTGGGTGAAGGGCAAGCACACGCTTTCCTTCGGAGCGCAATGGGATCACACGCAGCTCAACATCGTCAACAACAACACCTCGACCGACTCGCTTGACTTCAGCAGTTTCACCAGTTTCGTGGAAGGCGGCGTGCGAAGCGGCACCGCATTCGCCGGTTCGGCTAATCGCTATTACCGGTCCAACACGGTCGGCGCGTTTGTCAGTGACAATTACAAAGTCCGCAGCAATCTTACAGTGACCATGGGCCTGCGCTGGGATTACGATGGGCCGCTATCGGAAAAATATGGCAGGCTTACGGGCTTTAACGCGAATCTCTATTCGTACGATGCGGCCAGCGACACAATCACCGGCTCAGGGCTCGAGTTCGCGGGCAACAACAAGGATTTTGCGACGCCCGGCGCGAGCGACTCCTTGACGACCCAGCGGCAGTGGGGCTTTGCGCCGCGCCTGGGAATCGCGTGGACGCCGTTATCGAAGCTGACGATTCGCACGGGCTTCGGTATGTATTACGATCGCGGCGAGTTCTTCAGCTATCTATCGCCGAGCGCCGGGGCGGGATTCAATGGACCGTTCGGGGTCACGCTCGCGCCGCCTTTCGTCACGCCGATCTCTTCCGCGAAAGGCGCGACTCTTTCGACGCCCTTCAGCAACGTGACTCCCGGAGCGCCTCCGGGCGGGTCCGCGGCTTTCCTGGGCTATCTACCCAACGTCGCGCAGACGGAGTCAGGGAGTTTTCCGGCCGGCAATCTTTTTGGTCCCTTCCTGTATGGAGGCTACGACATTAATAACAAGCTGCCGTACTCGGAAAACTGGACGTTCGATCTTCAGTATCAAGCGGCGAACAACTGGCTATTGAGCGCGGGCTACGTGGGCAATCATGGCGTACACCAGGTTTTGCCCGTTCCCTTCAACGAGCCGCTGATCGCGACGCCGCAGCACCCGGTAAACGGCCAGACCTCTTCGTATGGCGGCGTGCTCTACAACGCGCCCGGCAACGAGCCCGTTTCGACGAACGAATACTCCGGGAACGCGCCGATTCGCGTGCCTTATGTCGGATACGACATGAATTCGGTGCTGTATGAGGCTGAGGGGATCTCCCACTACAACGCTTTGCAGCTACAGGCCCGCAAGCGTCTCTCTTCAGGGCTGCAGTTCACCGCTTCCTACACTTACTCGCACGCGCTCGATGAGCAGAGCGGTCTGGGACTTTTCGTCACCGGCAACAACCCGATCTATCCGAAATCGAACTACGCGTCGGCGGATTTCGATCAGACGCACGTATTTCTGGTGAATTACAGCTATACGATTCCGAGTGTCACGTCGCAAAAGCTTTTGGGCGAATTCGTGAATGGCTGGACGCTGGGAGGGCAGACGGTTGCCCAGAGTGGAGAGCCGTACAGCGTGTACGACTACAGCGGCTCAGTGGGAAGCTTGTATTTCGGCACCGACGATGAAATTGGCAATCCGATTGTGCCGCTGAAGGCCGGCGTCTCGGCACAGCAGGCGCAGTTGCAGGGAACGACCGGAGTGAACGCGGGCAAGCCGGTGTTGAACGTGAACGATTTCGCACCCCAATTCGTTGCGCCGGGCACCAACGGCGTTCCTCCGTGCGATGGCTCGGCATGCGACAACTACGAATCGCTTTTTGGAGACTCGGGCCGGAATTTGTTCCGCGGGCCGTTTCAGGTTCGTTTCGATATGAGCCTGGCCAAGGAATTTTCACTGATCGAGCGGTTCCGGCTGCGCTTCGAGTTCGATGCATTTAACATCTTCAATCATCCGGACTTCGACACGCCGAATAACGACGTGACGTTCTTCGCAGGCTTCTCGGCGCCGCCGGTGTACCCGCCGCAAGGAAATCTCGGCATCATTCAGCACACCATTGGAAGCTCCCGCTTTCTGCAGTTAAACCTGCATCTGACGTTCTGATTCCGATCTGGAAGCCGCTTCGGTTGATATACTGAGCGGTTTCGAGATGAGAAGAAAAGTCACAGTTGTCGGCGCTGGAAATGTAGGAGCAAACACCGCGCAAAAGATCGCCGCCAAAGAGTTGGCGGATGTGGTGCTGGTGGATGTTGTCGAAGGCGTGCCGCAGGGGAAAGGCCTGGACATGCTGGAATCCGCGCCGGTGGAAGGCTACGACGCGCGGATTGTAGGCACGAACGGCTATGAAGAGACTGCGAACTCCGACATCGTAGTGATTACGGCGGGTTTTCCGCGCAAACCCGGTATGAGCCGGGACGATCTGCTGTTGGCTAATTACGAAGTAGTCAAGAGCGCGACAGAACAGGCGGCGCGGCAATCGCCCGGCGCGATTCTGGTGCTGGTGACGAATCCGCTCGACGCCATGTGCTGGACGGCGCTGAAAGTTTCGGGCTTCCCACGCGAGCGCGTGATCGGCATGGCCGGCGTTCTGGATACGGCGCGCTTCCGGACCTTTATCGCGGAAGAATTGAATGTTTCGTTTGAAAATGTCACCGCCATGGTGCTGGGCGGTCATGGCGACACGATGGTGCCGCTGGTCCGTTTAACCAATGTGAGCGGCATTCCGCTGACTGAACTGATGGACCAGGCGAGCATCGACCGGCTGGTGCAGCGCACTCGGGACGGAGGAGCGGAGATCGTCAAATATCTGAAAACGGGAAGCGCCTATTACGCTCCCGCGGCATCCACTACCGAAATGGTCGAATCCATTCTGAAAGACAAGAAAAAGGTTCTGCCTTGCGCGGTCTATTTGCAAGGCGAATATGGGATCAGCGGACTATATGTCGGCGTTCCGGTCAAGCTCGGAAAAGAAGGCGTTGAGAAAATTTACGAGATCAAGCTGGATAGCCGGGAACAGGCTGCGCTCAACAAGAGCGCGGACGCGGTGCGGGAACTAATCGGCGTCATTCAAAAGAAAATTGAATAGTCCGCCGAAAGAGATGACGAATCCATTCGAGATCCGCTAACCTGACGGGCATGGCGCATTCCGGTAACGGATCGAAGGCTGAGACCTTCACTCCTCGGGTCAATCCGAAATTCGCGTGTTTTGGAATCAAACTGGCTCCGTCCGCAATTCACCGGTGGGGAGTATACGCAACTGAACGGATTCCGGCCCACAGGAAGGTGATTGAATACACCGGCGAGCGGCTTAACCGGCTGGAAACCAAGCGGCGCGCCCAATTGAGCGAACTGACTTATCTGTTCACGCTCGACGCTTACTGGACGATCGATGGATCGGCGGGCGGCTCAGGCGCGGAATACATCAATCATTCCTGTGAGCCGAACCTGGTGTCGCGGATTGTTAAGGGACATATCCTCTATCTAAGTCTTCGCGAGATCAAGCCGGGCGAAGAGCTCACGATCGATTATCGGTTTGAGAAAAAGGTGGAGCGGGTACCCTGCCGGTGCGGAGCGGCGAAATGCCGCGGCACGATCAATCTTCTCGAGTCGTGAAAAGCTTAGGGCTGGACCCGGAGATTGTCGATTACCCTGGTCACGCCATTCACCTGAAGAGCCGCTTGCTCGGCCTGCCGCTTTTGCTCGGGAGAAGAAACCGTTCCGCTTAAAGTGACAACCTGGCCAGTCGCATCCACATCGATGCCGGTGACGGTGGAGAGGCCGACATCGCTCACCAGCCTGGTCTTCACCCTGGCGACGATGGCGGCACGATCCAGTTTCACGGCCGCCTGGCCGCCCGCCGCCTGAAGATCCCGCCCGCCGCGCCTCAGCTTTTCCTCAGCCTCGCCGGCGCTGCCGGTTTGAACCGGCTGGCCCTGCACGGCCTGGTGCACCTTCTGGTCCAGAGCTCGGGCATCCTGCCTGACCTCCTGCTTCAGCTTTTCAGCCTCCCGCCTGGTTTTCTGCCGGGCTTCGGCAGCCTTTTGATTGGCGCTTTGCTGATCGCTCTTGCTGCACGCAAGCGAAAGCGCCAGGAGCAGGATCGAAAATACGGAAGCCAAGGATCGTTGCATAAATGTCGTCTGGTTCGACCCGCGAATCGGCAGTACGGTTACGGAGCGATGCGACTCCCGTTCCGGGTACCGGAGGCCTAAGAGGATAAGCTCACTCGAAATAGAGAGTAATATCTCTATCCCTCCACTCAAGTGGAAGAGAAGGGCGGCCGATAAGGAACCTAGGCAGATTATGGACTCGGATCTAGGTAACAACGATTTAGTTAAAGAGAAAAAGACAGTTTCGATTTGCGAAACGCAGCCGCTCACGGTGAAGGGGCTGGAGCACTTGCTTGAATCTACGGAGGATTTGCAGTTTGGGTCCTCGCATGGTTCGCCCGCCGAATGGATGCTCAGTCCGGCGGCGGAAAAGACTAATGTGCTGATCATCGACAAAGGATTAGGCGCAAAGACGGTCTTAGACGCGCTGAGCCAGCTACCTGCGGAACATGGGCTTACGCGCTCCACAGTTCCGGCGGTGGTGGTCTGGGGCATGTCGATTACCGAAGCGGAAGCGCTTCGATTTCTGCAGGCCGGCGCCAAGGGCATTGTGCGCAAATCCGCGGACACAGCAACTGTGCTCTCGTGTTTGCGGGCTGTTTCGCAAGGCCGAAGCTGGATGCAAGACTCTGTTTTCCGTGAATCGGCCAACCTCGGGACGCAGATCCGAACAGACCTGACTCCCCGCGAACACCAGGTCATGGAACTGGTCGAACAAGGTTTCAAGAACCGCGAGATTGCTCAGGAGCTTGGCATCCGTCCGGGAACGGTAAAAATTCACCTCAAGCATATCTTTGAAAAGACGGGAGTTCGCGGAAGGCACGGTCTGGCGCTCAACGGTCTAAGGCAAAAAGGCGTGATTTCGCTTCTGGCTTCCTAAATGGATGCGCGACATTAAAGTGGAGAACGAGCCGACGTCGGTACCGAGCCGCGACCGCAAGGAAGCGGCTTTCTGCGGAATGTCAAAGCTGTTCTGCAACAAATAGAGCCATGGGGTCGCCCTGCTGTTCGACCACGTACTGAATAACCTCCCGTACATCCTGATCCTTCCATAACCATCGCGTGCTTCCATGCCGCGCCCAGCGCCTTCGCTTTGGTCCATCGCTGCTGAGACGGTTTAGCTCGCGGCTCGCGTAGGATTTCAACTCATTCATGATTCGTTCGGGTCGAATCGCGGCCTCCACGACGGCGTGCACATGGCTGGACCTCACATGCGCGACCAGCAGATTCCAACCGCGTTGGGCACAATGCCTTCGCAGACTCGCAAGCACAACCGCTCGGCCTTCTCGGTCGAGCATATAGGGGTCCTGGAGCATCCTTTGCCGTTCCAGCATCACGCGTTGCGGATTGGGTTCCAACAAGGGGCTGCCTACCAGATTGTGGCCGCGATCCACCGAGCCCAATTCGTCGCCGTGTAGGCGAGAACCATAACAGGCGAAAGTAATGAAATACCTCAAAACCGCTTCCTTGCGGTCGCGGCTCAGCCCATGCGTGCCGCTGCGCTCGGATTTCCTCGACCGGCCGACACTCACCCAAACTATCACTGTTTATGTCCGCTTCTTGACAAAAGGCGAATAAAAGGAGAAGATACTCTTTGGGAGGCAACTTCCTTGGAGCAATTCGTTCGACTCGTCGGAATTGCCCGGTTGGCAGCCGAGGGCAATGTTCTCGCGCAGAAGCGGCGCGTTGAATACCGCACACTGCCGACCCGTAAGTGGCTGAACCGCTGCAACTCGCCGCGAGTTCCATTTCACTGGACCATTAATCCCTATCGAGGCTGCGAGTACGGATGCAAATACTGCTACGCTCGCTTCACCCATGAATTCCTGGAGCGCCGGGAAGCCGACGCCTTTGAGACCGAAATCTACGCTAAGGACTGGGACCCATCTGCGTTTCGGGAAGAACTCAAGGCCGTAAAGCCGGGGCAGATGATCGGTCTTGGAACGGCTACCGATCCCTATCAGCCGGCCGAGCGGAAATTTAATCGAACCCGACAGGCGCTCGAAGCAATGCTGGAACTGCGGGGCGCGTCGTTGTTCATCACCACTAAGTCGGATCTGGTCACACGCGATATCCCGCTGCTGAAGAAGTTGGCCGGACGAAACCAGGTCGGAGTCACTTTGAGCATCGGGACGCTCGATCGGGGGCTGGCGCGTTTGACCGAACCTTATGCGCCGCGTCCGGATCTGCGTATGCAGGCAGTTGCCGAACTCGCTCGAGCGGGAGTTCCGGTGGGCGTCATTGCCAGCCCGGTTTTGCCCCTGTTGACCGACTCGGAAGAGAATCTGGAATCCGTCGCGAAAGCCGCCAAGATTGCGGGCGCGGGACGGTTCGGAGCGAACGTAGTCTTTTTGATGCCTGCCGCGCAGCGCGTATTCTTTCCATTCCTGGCGACGAGCTTTCCGGAGCATCTACGCCGCTATGAGAAAAGCTTTGCGGCAGGAGCCTATCTGCGGGGAGCGTATCCGGCACGAATCCGCGTTTTGGTCGATAGCATTCGCAAACGAGTCGGTATCTCCGCGCGCGATTTGGACCGCGTCCACGCGCCGGAGCCGGTCGAATCGCAGATGCTACTCTTTTAGCGGCGGGGTTTCGCCACAGCCTGTTTCATGAACATTTCTCTTTCCGGAAAAGCGGCAGTCGTGACCGGCGCGGCGCGCGGCATCGGTCTCGCGATCGCTGAAAAACTAGCCGACGCGGACGCCGCGGTTCTTCTGGCGGATGTCGACCAAACGGCGCTCGAAGAAGCGAAGGCATCCAAAGCTTTTTCAGGCGCGAGGATCTCGAGCATTGCGGGCGATCTGACCAAGCCGGATTTTCCGCAAGCGGTGATTGCAAAATTACTGGAAGAGTTCGGATCGGTCGACATCATCGTGAACAACGCGGGATATACCTGGGACAGCGTGATTCAGAAGACTGGGGACGAGCAGTTTCAGGCGATGCTGGACATCCACTTGGTGACGCCTTTCCGGCTTCTTCGCGCCGCTTCTCACTTTCTTCGCGAAACAGCCAAGAAAGAGAAGGACGCGGGCGCGCGCGTTATGCGGAAAGTGGTGAACATCACATCCATTTCCGGGCTTGACGGCAATGCCGGACAGGTTGGCTATGCTTCCGGGAAAGCCGGCGTCGTGGGACTGACCAAGACTCTTGCTAAAGAATGGGGCCGCTATAACGTAACGGTCAACGCGGTGGGGTTCGGTTTGATTGACACCCGTTTGATCAAGCCGATGGACGATCCGCAGACAGCCATTACGATCGGAGAGAAGGAAGTGCGGGTAGGCATGCAGGCGCAAGTGCGGGAGCAGGCTACGAAAATGATCCCTCTCGGCAGGCTGGGCACGCCGGAGGACGCGGCAAACGCGGTTTTTTTCTTTTGCTCGCCGCTTTCGGACTACGTAACGGGAGAAGTGCTAGTCTGCTCCGGGGGCATCCGATTTTAGCGGTGCAGGCGCAGATCCGGGCGAGGGCTTGTGCCGGAAGATCTGCAGGGCCGGTGGTATAAGGGAAACCGCGATAATCAACAGCACGACCTTTTCGAAGTTCTGCCGGATAGCGGGAATTCCACCAAGCTTATAGCCGAAGGCGATCATCAGCGTCACCCAGCCGATCGCGCCCACCACGTTGAAAGTCAGAAAACGAGTGTAGCGCATTTTTCCAACGCCCGCGATAAATGCCGCGAAGGTGCGGATGATCGGAACGAACTTAGCATAGACGATCGTTTTGCCGCCGTGACGCTCATAGAAAGCATGCGTGCGGTCCACATATTCGCGCCGGAAAATGCGCGAACCTGGTTTTTGGAACAGTCCATAACCAAGCGTGCTGCCCAGCAGGAAGCCGATGCCGTCGCCCAAGATCGAAGCGAATGCGAGCAGCGCGATCATGGTTCCGATTGGAAGCTTGCCCGCTCCGGCAACCACTCCCACCGTAAATAAAAGGGAATCGCCGGGCAGAAAAAACCCGACGAGCAGCCCGCTTTCGGCAAAGACCACGGCGAACAGCACTATGTAGCCGATCCAACCCGTCATCACGGTGGATAGCAGCTGAATTAACCGATCGGGATTCGTCAGGGCGCTAATAAAGTGAATGAATTGACCGAGCAAGCAAATCCCTTAGCTCTGATAGGAGCCGACCATGCGTTCGAGGGCCGCCTGGTTAATTTTGATTTTGCCCCGGCGTCTCAACTCGGAAACCACACTATCGCGGAATAACGGCTGCTGCAAAGTTTGCCTCTGCTGAGTCAAGCTTTGCACGATTGCGTCTTTATTCTTGGCGAACTGACTCATGTCGGCGGGAGTTTTTTCGGAAACCCGGCAGATGAATTCACCGGACTGCGCAGCGACCGGTCCGACGATATCGCCTACGTTCGCGCGGAAGGCGGACGCTAACAGGCTAGCCGCGCCAATTCCTTCGGCCGCTCCATCGACGGTAAACGGCACCGCGGTCTTCACGCTCACCCCATATTCTTTCGCGATCGCGTCCAAGCTTTCGCCTTTGCGTGCGCGAGCTGCGGCGTCTTTGGCGGCTTCCTCCGCCAAATGGGTAGATTCGGCCATCATGTAACGCTGCAGCACGTCGTTCTGGGCTTCCGCATACTCCGCGTTGTGAGCGGGCGCGACGTTTGTGATGACAGCGAGAGCCTCTTTGCCTTGATTTTCCAGATCGATCACCCCGGTAACTCCACCTTTCGGCGCTGAGAAAATGGCGTTCATCACTTCGGGCTGGGTGTTCACTTCCGGCATGGAGGCGTTGTTGGCGAAGTCGGTCAACTTGAAAAATTTGAGGTTATACTTTTTCGCAATCGCCTCAGCGTCCGCCGGTTTGTTCACAATCTCCGCGTGCGCAGCCTCGACCGCGTTCTTCAGATTCTCCGCTCCGGCTTGTTTCTGCGCGTCCGCTAAGAGCTGCGGCTTCACTTCATCAAAAGTTTGCGTATGAGCGGCTTGCTTGTCTTCGATTTGAATGATGTGATAGCCATATTCGGTTTCCACAAGCCCGCTCAATTGGCCCGGCTTCAGCGAGAACGCAGTCTTCTCGAAGTTCGGCACGGTCTGGCCGCGCACAATCCAACCCAGCTCGCCGCCCTTTACCGCCGATCCCGGATCGTCGGAATTCTTCTTCGCCAACTCCGCGAAATCGCCGCCATTCTGAAGCTGCTTCAGAATGTCTTCGGCCTTGGCTTTGAGCTTCGGCGCGTCTTCCTTGGGCCTGCCTTGGGTCTTGATTAGAATGTGGCGGACTTTCACGCGCTCCGGAAGCTGGTAGCTATCGATGTTGTCCTGATACTCCTTTTGAAGCTGGTCGTCGGGAATGTTCGCAGCCTGTATGAAATCTGCCGTTGTCCCGACGATCAAATCGAAATCACGCTTTTCCGGAACCCGAAACAGACTGCGGTTCTTATCGAAATACGCTTTCACCACCGCCGGATCGCGGTTCACCTTGGGGAGGAAGTCCTTCGCCAGGAGCTCCACGTATTGAAGGCCTACCTTCAAATTTTTCTTCGCGTATTCGGCCCGGGCATCCTGGTCGGAGACGATCAACGACTGCAATTCCAGATTTTCCAGCCGCGCCCCCAGCATGGCCTGGCGGCGCTCTTTTTCGTAATCGGCCACCGACATTCCCTGCTGCTGGAGAACCTCCTGATAGATGTTCATGTCGAACTTCCCGCCCAGCTCAGTGGTAAATTGGCTCTGGATCGCGTCGGCGAGTTCCTGATCGGAGACTTGCAAGCCCATTTCGCGAGCCTTATAAGCCATAGCCTTCTCTTCAATGAGTTGATTCACGATGGAGGGCACATACATGGCGAGAAGGCCCTTGGGAAGATTGGTTTGATTGCGCGTGAGGCGTTCAACGGCGCGCTGAACATCGACGGTGGTAACCTGATCGTCGCCGATGGCGGCAATCACATTCTGCCCGGATCCGCCTGGGCCGCTCGGACCGCCGGGAATGAGATAAATCAACATCGAAAGCGCGACGAGGCCTAGTAGCGCTCCCAACAAAATGCGGACACTTTTCTCCCGGCTACGGAATAGATCAAACATAAATTGAGACGGAAACTCCTGCTGAGAACTTCTTCAAGCGGCGGCCGACAGACCGACAGCGCGGCCTAGCAGCCTTTTTGACAGTATAGCGAAAAGCTCGACCCCGGCGCTGAATCACGGCTCGGAAAAAGAGGGCAACGCCAATAGAGGCACCGGCTTAGCTGGGATCGGCGGGTTTGCGGCGCGAATCAAGCTGTAGACATCGTGCAATGCTGACTATCATTTCTTGCCGGGATGCGGCGTTTAGCCGGGACCGGTTCGGCTTACACGCGATTCCAGGCGACGACGAACTCTTTGCCGGAGGGCCGCTTGGCCAACCGATCATCATCCATGGCTACAACTGTACCGAGGAGCGGCTTGTACAAGAATACGTGCCGTTCGCGGGAGCGCTCGGGCGGGATTGCATCGCCTACTCCTGGCCGGGAGGCGGACATCCACTGGACTTTCCGGCGGCCGTGGGTCGCGCGTCGCTTGCGGGATACCGGCTGCGGGACGTCTTCTCGATGCGTCATTTGCGGCAAGGCCGGGACAGCGTGATCGCACACAGCTTGGGCGCGCGGCTGGTATTGACGGCTCTTCGAGATGGGCTCTTACAGATTGAGAAGCTGATTCTGATGGGGCCCGCCGTGGATTGGGACGTGTTTGAGAGCGACGGTGATTTTGCGAAAGTTCCCGGCCGCTGCGAATCGATTCATATTCTTTATTCCAATCGGGATGAGGTATTGAAGCTCGCCTTTCCGTTAGGCGATTTCGGCGGAGATTGCCGCGCTCTGGGATTTGATGGGCCGCGCGATCCCGCGCTGGTTCCAAAAAATATAGTGCTCCACGATGTGTCTGCTTTCGTCGGCGAACACACCGCCTATTTAACGAATCCTGAATGCGCGGAACTTGTCCGGCAGATTTTGTCGGACTGATGCTTCGAGGAACGGCCGGGCTTGGTTGGACTATTTGGCGGGCCTATTTAGTATGAGCGAAAAGGCCGCTCCAGGACTCGTCTAAAGAGATCCAATGCTCGGATTCCTCATCCCAACTTGGGGCGAGATGCGGCACATGCAGGACGCCATGCCCTTCGGTGCAGGCGAGCTCGGTTCCGGACCAATCGAGGAGGAGGCATCCGGGGCAGCCGATGCGAACGGGGAAGCACAAGAGGCGCAAGCAGACCCGGCAACGCGCCCGCTGATCCGCCAGAGACCAGAAGAACACGCCCATTGCGCCGAGGATATACAGCCACACGAGAAAAGGGCCGCTTGCGGGATCTTTCGAGGCAAGCATACCGACGACTCGGGCCGGCTCCACTCGAGCCCAGCCATAAATACGAAGGCAAGCGCCAAAATAGTTTTCATCAGGAAGAAGAAAACGCGCCGCGAGGCCGCCTTCCGGTTTTCGGGCTTCAGCGCCAATTGCACGTTTCTGAACCGGCAGCGGCAGACCATCAGGAGAATACCGATCGAAATCAGGACGGCGACTCCGAAAAAGCGGAGGGGCGTCAAGCTCTCTGTTTCGAGAAAGCCAAGGCGCAGGTTGGAGTTGAAAAAATAATACGAAAAATTCTCGGCGATTTTCGTCAGCTCCCGTTCGAGCGGGGCTTGGGTGGCGGATGGCTTTGCCCGCGCGACGACCATCACGCGCGGATCGCATATCTGCCGCTGAACAACGAAGACGGAGGGCTGGCGGGAAAGGAATTGACGACCCGCCGGAAGGATCGCCGCGACGCGATACCAGTTACGGCCGAGGGCAACTTGTGAACCGATAATGTTCGGATCGGCCCGAAAGAGCGACACCCACGCCCGATGGTCCAGAACGATTCCGGATACGGGCGGCAATGTCCCCAAGGCGGGACGAACCTGCAATACGTCAAATAGAACCGGCTCGGTGGTGATCACGAGCGGATTCGAGATTCCCGCATGTGGAGCAAAAAGCCGCGCATGGCCGATAGTAAACGGCGCGACGCTTTTTAACAGGCGGCTATGCCTAGCCCATTCAGTCACGACATCGGGCGGCAACCCTTTATCTCCGCCGCCCACGAATGGATGCAGCCAGATGAAAAGCAGTCTGCCTGAACGATCGGAGCGCGGGAATAGCAGGGCGCGAGTCGCAGGCAACCCGGAGCTTGCCGCCCCTACCAGCAGCAGCGCCACGGCTAACGCCGCCAGGCAAATCCAAGGCGATCGCACGCGCTCGCGCATCCTACCCTGAGCAGCTTCCTGCGATGCGAAATGCCAGGCTGCATCCGGGAATGCGCCCAGGCAATTGCGAATCAAACGGAGAGCCTCCCGCGAATTCCATCCGCGGGCGTGGAACAAGAACTGCCAGCGGTGCCAGACCTCGGCAAGCCACTCCTGTTTCCAATCCTGCCGCTGCGGGGCCGGAACAAGCCGCGACGCGGCATAAATTATCATATTGCAGAAAACCACCGAAAATGGCTTCGAGCCGGCCGGCATAAATGCCTCTTACCGCCGTGGCTTTTCCGCGGCCAGTTTTTCCAGTAATGGATAGCGTCTTTGGGATTGCTCCAGCACTTGCGTTCCGGATCGAGTCACGCGATAGTACTTGCGGGCCGGACGCTGTTCGGCGAGAGCCTTCTCGCCGGATTCCCATTGGGATGAGATCAAGCCCTCGGTCTGCATCCTGCGAAGCGCGGGATAAACGGTGCCGCTGGGTAGCCCGGTGGCATCCATAATGTCAAATCCGTAGCTGTAGCCATTGTCAACGGTTTGGAGAATCATGGCCGCGGTATGAGAAAGTTTTGCAGAGTCGCTCATGAGCCTATATAGAATCCTACACCTTTTAAGCAAGGTTCAGCAGCTCGAACGCCGAGGCCGGTTGCTCCTCGAAGATGAGGGCCCGATCCGACTCAAGCATTCCTTGCCGGTAGCGGCGCAGCAAATACCACGCGAACGCGAGCAGAATCGGAAAAAGGGAAAATCGATAAGGATTGCCGAGCATCCAGCGCTCACAATCGGCAACCATCGGCACGACAATTAATACCGAAAAGATGGAACCGAGAACGCGCATCATCAGTTGTCTCGTTTCGGACCGCGATCTGCAAGTGAACGGAATCTTTCGATAGCGCAGCAGAAGAATGTCGATCAGAAGCGCCGTCAAAGCCATTACTGCGGCGGTGTGCGCGCACGCAACCAGCCACCCGTAGCGCGCCGTGAGCGGCAGCAATAACAAAGCCCACGGCAGCACGCTGCCGAGCATCAGCCTGCGTACGATCGAATTGACCGGTGGGCTCGGGTTTATGACCGCCAGCCGAAAAATCCAGTTTGCATCCAGCATCGCTGGGATATCGAAAACGAAGCGCAGGCCGGTGACAGCGAAAAAAGCAATCATCAGGGGGACCGCCAGGAGATCGGCATTGGGAAGAAAAGCCTGCGCTCCGTGAGCGCTGTCCATTGCGGTTTGCGCCACGATCACGAGTCCGATTCCGAGATAGCCTCCAAAAAACAGAAGATGACGCTCACTACGGAATAATACTTTGAAGACAAAGCTGTCGCATGCATGCTCAAATTCCGAACGAAAGAGCCGTTTCTGCATGCCAGCGGGCAGCGTGAGCCTGAACCGACGCCGCGCTCCGCCCACCAGCTCCAGCGATTCCGACAAACGCAAAAAATGACGCCGGTAACAAAGCGTGTAGCTGAGGATGGCAAGAACCACCGCCGCAGCGAGCGCGATCACCGCCTGTCTTCCCATCCGCGCCATGGCTGGGCTAGCCAGGCGCGCAACGTTTTCATAGACTCCCAAAAACCAGAACGAAGGAAGCAAACGCATATAAGCTTCCGGGTGCTTCGGCAAACTTCCTGCCAACAACTGCAAGAACAGATTCGAAAAGAACTCGGTGAGCAAGCCTACCACCAGCAGCAGCCGCACCAAAATCGAGACAGGTCGAAACAACCTTTTCGGCAAAACCAGCATCAGCACTCCAACTAACGCCAATACGCCGAAAAAGCTGAATAGACTAGCCGAAAACACGGCCGCCACGTGGCTGACCGCGACGTGAAGGAAGGCTGAAGCGCTGTCGTCGCCGATCGACACGAACAGTGGAAAGAGGAACGAAGATACGGCATTTACGTCGATTCCAAACAGCAGCGCCAAACCGAAGAGCGCGGTAAAGTTTGCCAGAAAGATATTGCGGATCGGAATAGGCAGAACAGCGAGATTCGCAAAGTCCCGGCGGTCCGGAAATAAACGATTCCAGCGCAGCACCATGATCAGGCCGGTGATGGTCATCGATAAAACTACGAAGAAGTACTCGTCACTGACGGAAGCGCGATACGGATTGAAGTTTCTTTGCCCGCGCAGGAATTGCAATAGAGTGGAATACTTATCCATCAGGAAAATGGACGCAAACGCTCCCGGACAAGCGAGGATGGCAAGCACCGTTCCCAGACCCAGACTCATGCTTTCCGCGTTCTGGTCGTCCTCTCCCGCGAGAAGGCGCTTTATGAAATGCGCGACCAAGCCCCAAAACGGAGTGCGCGGGAAACATTGCGACATCGACCGAGCCATCAGTTGATTACCGCTTCGACGACGGCCCGAGCCGCTTCTTCCGCGTCCCCCTCTTGGACCAGGTGAGAAAATGCGGCCTCGAGCGAAGGCATCGACTGAAACTTCTTGAGATCCTCAATCGTTCCGTAGGCGAGTTGCTTTCCCCTTTGCAGGATGGTCACGTGGGAGCAGACCTTCTCCACCACTTCCAGTACGTGCGAGCAGTAGAAAATGATTTTGCCCTCGCGGCTCAAAGCGGAAACTAATTTCCGGAAGATAAGCGCCGAAGTCACGTCGAGGCCGGATAGCGGTTCATCGAAAATAATCAATTCCGGATTGTGGAGCAACGCCGAGATCAAAAGGATGCGTTGACGCATGCCTTTCGAATACGCGGAGATAGCGGTGTGACGGTGCGGGTGCATCGAAAAAAGCATCAGCAGCGATCCGGCGCGGCGTGCGAGAAGCCGGCTGGGCAAGCCTCGCAATCGGCCCACCAGCTCCAGGTACTCCAGACCCGAAAGGAACGGATAGAGGTTCGCCTCTTCCGGTACGTAGCCGATAATGCGCTTGTATGCGGCCAAATCGTCTTTGATGTTGACGCCGTTAAAAAAGACGTGGCCGCTGGTCGGCTCGAGCAATCCGGTGATGATCTTGACGGTGGTGCTCTTGCCCGATCCGTTAGGGCCAAGATAGCCCAGCACCTCGCCCGGCTTGACCGTGAAGCTTACGTCGGCAATGGCCGGAACGGAGCTGTAGCACTTGGTAAGGGAGCGGACTTCGAGCATCCTACGAGTAGAATACTACATAGGAGCAACGTCCGCAACTCCCATCTTTACGATATGGCCGCTTTTCCGTTTGAAGTGCGCGCCCGGACGATACGAAGAATCTTCTCTTCCACTTGCTCAAGGGACAAGCCGGTGGTGTCCACCAACTCGGCATCGGGCGCTTGCAGCAAGGGCGCTTCCGCGCGGTTACGGTCCCGTTTGTCCCGGCGGTTCAATTCTCCAGCGACGGCTTGCATGTTCGCGGTCCGCCCCGCCTTGCGCAATTGAAGCGCCCTCCGGCGCGCGCGCTCCTTGGGATCGGCATCCAGAAAGATCTTTACTTGAGCCTCCGGAAACACTACCGAACCGATGTCTCGCCCTTCCATGACTACGCTGTTGTTTTCCGCCACGCTGCGCTGGATTTTCAATAGCGCCCGCCGGACGCCCGGCACGGCAGAGACTTTCGATGCAGCTTCGGAAACCTCCGGCTTCTCAATGGCCTGGGTAATATCTTCGCCATTCAGAAGGACGCGGCCTTCGCCCGAGGCCAGCTCAATACGCGCTTGCTTGGCGAGTTCTTCGAGGCGGTGCATATCGCTCAAGTCCGTGCCGAGGCGCAGCGCCCAAAGGGCAATGGCGCGGTACATGGCGCCGGTATTGATATAAACAAATCCCAATCGCTCGGCGATTCTCCGGGCGAGCGTGCTTTTGCCGGCGCCTGCTGGCCCGTCTATCGCGACAATGACTCGTTTTTCACTCATCCGGCAAGCGGCGTTCGAAGCGTGAACGATGCTTGCATCTCGCCGCGAAAAGATTATGAATCGAGTATGGCACGCAAGAGAAGCCTGGCCTCGTGCTAATGCGCGGCTCGGGGTTGCTGCTCGCCGGGCCTTGGCCGCCGCATGAGGAAGGGAAGGGGAGCAAGGCACGCGACTACCAGAGACATGATCCAAAAACTGTTTTCAAAGCTGAGCGCGCTCGCCTGCTGCTGGACCATTTGATAGGCCATCGCCAAAGCTTTCTTGGCTGCTGTCACCGCGTCAAATCCCTGCGCGAGAAATGCCGCTTTCAGTCCATTCAGAAGATGCTGGAAATTGTAATCGTTGTTACCGGTGTGCGCCGCAAACGTTCTTTGATGAGTTTGATTTTGCCGCGCCAGAAAAGTGGTCAGCAGAGAAGTTCCGATGCTGCCGCCGAGGTTTCGCGCAAAATTGGATAATCCGGAAACCTGGTTGTTCTTTTCCCGCGGGACGCCGATATAGTTCAGGGTGCTGATGGGAATAAAAATGAACGGCATGAAGAGCACCTGGATCATTCGAAGGATCACAATGGTGCGAAAATCGATGCCCACGTAAATGATCGTCATCAAGTGAAGGCTGATGGCGGTTCCGAGAAAACCGAACGCGACCAAAAGCCGCGGATCGATCTTCGTGCCGGTCATGCGCCCCGCTATGGGCATCATCAAAATCAGCACCAGGCCGCCCGGCGAGAGAGCCATTCCGGCTCGCTCGGCTGTATATCCCAGGGTGCTCTGGAGAAATTCCGGAATCAAAACCGTCGATCCGAACAGAACCATTCCGAGCGTGAACGAAAAAAATACCGCCGTTCCGAAATTCCGGTTCTTCAGCAGCCGCACATCCACAATCGGATTGTCGTGAAACCACTCCCAGAGGAAAAACGCGAACAGTGCCGGAACGCCGATACTGAACATCATGGTGATTAGCGGCGATCCGAACCAGTCGTCTTCCTGCCCTTTATCCAGCACGATCTGAAGACTCGCCACGCCGATCACGATCAGCGCCAGTCCGATATAGTCGATCCGGATGCCCGACTGCTTCTCTTGTTTGAGCCACGGCGGGTCCTCGACGAATCGCTGCGTTAGAAACAGCGAGAGAAGCCCAATCGGAATGTTGATGAAGAAGATCCAGTGCCAGTTGAAATTATCGGTAATCCATCCGCCCAGCGTTGGCCCGATGGCGGGCGCGACAACGACGGCCATGCCGTACATCGCAAACGCCATGCCGCGTTTTTCCACTGGAAAGGAATCGGCGAGGATGGCCTGCTCAGAGGGTTGTAGGCCGCCGCCGCCCGCGCCTTGCAGGATTCGCGCCAAGATGAGCATCGGAAGGCTGGGCGCAATTCCGCAAAAGAAAGAGCAAATCGTAAACAGCGCAACGCAGGTCATGTAAAAGCGCTTACGCCCGATGACGGTGGAAAGCCAGCCGGATACCGGCAAAACGATCGCGCTCGATACCAGATAGCTGGTGAGTATCCAGGTGGCCTCTTCGTAAGTCGCCCCGAGCGAACCCGCAATGTGCGGCAGCGATACGTTAGCGATCGAGGAATCGAGCACTTCCATGAACGTCGCCAAGGTCACCGTCATAGCGACGATCCACGGATTATGCGAAGGCTTCCAGTCGTGATGACTTGCAGTTTGCGGAGGCGGCAATGGCTCAGTCTCCGATGCGCACTTCCGGCTCAACCGACATTCCGGCTCGCAGACGATCCAGCCCTTGTTGATTCGCCTTGAACCGTATGCGCACTGGAATTCTCTGCACCACCTTCACGTAATTTCCAATTGCATTCTCGGGAGGAAGGACGCTCGCGACCGAGCCTGTGGCGCCGCCGATATTTTCCACGTAACCATCGAAATCCCGCTTCAGGGCGTCCACATGGATCGTCGCCGCTTGCCCGGGTTTCAGGTTTCGCAATTGGGTCTCTTTGAAATTGGCCGTTACCCACAGATCGCCAATCTGCGCGATTGTCAGAAGCTGCTGTCCCGCCGAGATGCGAGATCCGACTTCCGCCGAACGCTTCATCACAATGCCCGCGGCCGGGGCGGCAATCCTGCAATAGCTGAGTCTTAATTGCGCAAGCTCGACTTGCGCCTGCTGGGTGTTGGCGTTCGCTTGCTGCGATTCGATGCCCGCGCGGCGAATGGCAATCTGCCTGGGCGCATTTCGCTGGTATTCCGCCAGTCTGCTTTCCATCCCTTCCAGTTGAGCGCGCCTTTGAGCGACCATCTGGGCCGCCGATTGCAGCGAGGCTTGATTCGCGGCTACATTTGCAGCCTGCGCTTTGGCCGCAGCGGCAATCTGATCGTATTCCTGCTCAGAAACTTCCTCTTTCGCGATCAGCAGCTTATAGCGCGCCAGATCGGCCTGGGCTCTCGCGTTATTGGCCTGTGATTCAGTTACCTTCGCCTCGGTGGATTCCCGATCGCGTTGGGCCGCGGAAAGGGCTGCCTGGGCATTGGCAACGTCTGCTTGCCCGGTTGAAATATTGGTAATGTTCTCAAGCTGAGTGATCGGCACATTCGGCTGTTGCGCGACGACCATGCTGCGGGCCTGCGCCAGTTGCGCAAGCACCTGATCGAGGTTTACCTTGTAATCGCTGGGATCGAGATCGACCAGCGGATCTCCGGCTTTCACCGTCTGGTTGTCATCCACGTAAACGCGCGTGATGGTTCCATCGATACGGGCGCCGATCGGGCTGAGATGGGTGTCTACTTGCGCATCGTCGGTCGATTCAAACTCCCTCTCATGGAGCCAGTACAGGAATCCGCACGTCCCTATTACTAACAGCGCGATGAAGAAAATCGTGAACGCGCGCCGCCGCCCCCGGGTGTTGCCGGGCTTGCTCACCGCGCCGCCGTTCTTGGCGTCCTCACTCATGGGCGCGCTCCTTTCAGCACATCGGGCAAAGCACTCTCCGCTTCTCCCGTGGCTCTCGCCAGCGTGAGCTTGGCCAGATCAAAAGAAAAAAGACTCGAAATGTAGTCGCTTTCGGCTCCTGCCACTTGCTCTTGCGCCTGCACTACTTCGACAGTCGTAGCGATGCCGGCGGTAAACCTGTCCCGCGCTTCCGCCAGAGTTTCGCCCGCATAAGTGCGATTGCTTTCGGCCAGGCGAAGCTGTCCTGCCGCGGTCTCGAGTTCAATCAGCGCCGTGCGCACATCCTGTTCCACTCTGCCGCGCTGGTCCGCCAATTCAGCCTGCCTCCGATGCAGAGTGGCCTCAGCTTCCTGGATGTCTCCCCTGGTGCGGCCTCCCTGCCAAATCGGAACATTCACCGAACCGGTAACTGCAAACACGCCGCGCATGGATGCCGGATTCGGGCCGAGCAGTCCATAATCGCCGTTCACCGATACCGAGGGAAGACGCTCCGCATGGGCGGCTGCAAGAGCTAGTTCGGCGGCATGCGCCCGTGCTTCGGCGCTGAGCAGGTCGAATCGATGCTGAAATGCCCGATCAATGGCCGTCGTCGCATCCGGCAGCGCGGTTTCACTCGGGTCAAGCGACTGGATAAGAGCTAATTCCCGATCCAATGGAACGCCAATCATTCGTCCGAGCGCGAGCTTCTGCTTGCGCAGATCCGCTTCGAGCGAACTCAGCCGCTGCTGCTGAGTTTGCAACTCGACCAAGCTTCTCAGAACATCGATCCGCGCGTTAGTTCCAGCCGTTTTACGCACCACGGCCTGCTGGTAGACCGCTTCTGCGCTATCGACCTGCGCCCGCTCGGAAGCGATCCGCGCCGATGTCGCTACGGCCTCGAGATAGGTTCCGCCAACCGCCCAAACCACCAGCTCCCTGGCGTCTCTTGCGGAAAGCGCAGAGGCGCGTTCCGTTTCTTTGCCGGCCTGCCAGTTGCGTCTCGCGACCGGATCGAAAATAGACTCGCTCAGCGCGCCTTGCGCCTGCGAATAACTGAACGGTCCGACTACCGAGGGAATCGAGAATCCGGCGCTCGCCGGAAGCTTGAATTGAAAACCGTAGGCCGCGAGATTCACCTGCGTCACAGTCTCGCTCAGATTCGCGGAGATGTTTGGAAGCAGAGCGCTGAGCGCTTTCGTCCTTTCCGCCCGAGCCGCCCACACGGAGTCGTTTGCGGCAACGGTCCCTAAATTAGTCTCCAGTCCGCGCTTCACCGCATCCGCGAGCGTAAGATTCAACGCGCCGTTCGGCGTGTTCTGAGACGGTACGCTACCCGCGTAATTGCCGGTCACCTGGATGGAGCTTGTGATTGTATCGACGCCGGGCCCTCCGGCCGATTGCTGCGCGGCGACAGATCCGGGTTGGGCCTGCCGCCCCGAAGCGGGCAAGGGCATCGCCCGGCTCGATCCCTGCGCCCCTCCTCCCGTGGGTAGCTGCGCCCAGGCCAGGCAACCGCCGATACCCGCCAGGAGAACACCGCATCTAAGAAAGGCCAGTCTCATTACGATTCAGTAATTACATACATAGATGTAGCATATTGGGTGCATGGATGTATATAATGGTAAGTTAAAAATGAACCGGAAAGCGGTCCGCGAATCGATCCCAGAACCCCTTGTTTCAGAAGTGACGCCGCTTAACAAGCATCAGCGGAGAACCGAAGCGACCCGGCGGAAACTGATCAAATCCGCCCGGCGGGTATTTGCCCGCGATGGCTTCGAGGCTGCCCGTATCGAGGACATCGCCTCCGACTCCGGCCATACGCGCGGGGCGTTTTATGCGCATTTCCACAGTAAAGAAGATCTTTTTTTTGCCCTGCTCGAGCACCAGGCGCGTGAGCACATTCAAAACATCCAGCGCCGGATGGAGTGCTGCCACAACCCGGAGGAACGGCTCGAAGCGCTGCGGAAATACTATCTGGAGCGTGTTGCCGACCGCCAATGGGTGATGCTGATGTTGGAATTCAAGTTGTTTGCGCTCCGGCATGCCAGGCAACGGGCAAAGCTCGCTGAAGCGCATCGCCGGATCCGCGCCTCTGTCAAGATCCATTCGATTGGAAAGCTCCTGCCTGCCCATCTGCAACGCAGCCCGGAATCGGAGGAGTTATGCAGGGCGGCGCTCGAAGCCGCGCTAAACGGACTGGTTCTGGAACACGCCTACGATCCCAAGAGAATCTCCGAACAGCAGATGGTCTCCATTCTGCGCCGGATCTTCGACTTGCTGATGGAGCGCAAGACCTGACAAAGGCGCTGTCTTCAGGTTTTCGTCGGTACGATTCCGGCGTTCTCAACCATAAGCATGACGGTCCGCTCGGCTGCATGCCAATGAACGAGCCTCAGACTCTCTCTAGAAGTCACCTGCCGACGCCTGCTGAGAGCGCAACCATGCAAGGATGTCTCGAGCATCCTGTTTTGTGGTAGCAGTCGACTTAACGCGGAAAGCCATGCTCTACGCGCAAATCTTCAAAAAACTCTTCTATCGGTTGCACACGACCGGCCTTCATATCCTCATAGCCGCGTTGAACGCCTTCCACGGCTTCCCGGTAATCCTGCTGTTCCCAGGCGAAGTAATCGGCCAGCACATCATCAAGAGCCGTCACAGCATCTTGTGTCCATGCCGTTCGGCATAAGCATCCGGCTGCGCCTTACGTTCCGATTTCATTGGCATCATTTCCATAAACGGCCTCTGTTGTTACTGTACGAGACGATAGGTGGCGGGAGCATTACTGCTCCCGCTAGCCCCAACCTCCAGCGCGGCGCTCGGGTCGCATCCCTGCGTTGCCCTATCCGGCCGCGCAGGACTCAATGGGAAGTCCGTGCAGCAGCGAATCGGGGCCCCCACTTTCTTCAGGTTATTGCCGAGGTTCAAGAATACAGCGATCCCCGCGCGGCATTTCGGACAAGGCAAGTCGTCATGCGCCATAGTTTTGGAATGAAATGGATTAAATGCCCAGGGGAGGGGCTGTAAGTGCTTGAAAAGATGGTGGGCATGGACGGAATCGAACTGTGTGTTGGGGTTTGGTGTCCGTAACTTACTGATATTGTGTTGGCCGGAAAGGGCTAAAGGCCCCAAGAACCCCTCTGTTACAAACTAGATGATCGTTCTGTTGAAAGCTAGCCAATCTCTGTCTCCTCCATTTTGTACTTCCAACGGAAGATGACGGGATCTGCATTGATGCGTTCGAAATAAAGATGAATGCGCTCGACCAATTCCTGCT
>Ga0208220_1000015_pt1 | contig 66483 bp, 56 predicted proteins | sample NGESurdeep092012_9_FD_184484 | JGI IMG/M metagenome (GOLD analysis project Ga0208220, IMG submission 184484) | Arctic peat soil microbial communities from Barrow, Alaska - NGEE Surface sample F53-1 deep-092012 (SPAdes) | ecosystem: Environmental > Terrestrial > Soil > Wetlands > Peat ...
CGATCTGGCCCAATTGTTCGTCGGCCCGGCTTCGTCCTTCGTCGCGGAACAAATGAAAGTCCGGTCTTCCACGCGCGCCACATCACTCGGATGAGAACGGGCAAGAAAAGAATTCGGACGCAATTTTTCGTTCAGCTTGACAAACGTGCCGCTGGCCACCATCGCGTCGCAGAGCGATTGATATTCCGCGTCCGAGCCGTCGCACCAATGGATGCGTTCCGGCTGGCAAAATCCGGTCATTTCTTGAATCCATGCGATAAGCTTCTGATTTGAAGTCGGAATAAATTTCATTCCTGCCACGAGGCTTGCAGATGGCCGCCAGTTTGAACAGCGCAAATAATTTCCGCGCGCCTTTTGCGTGCGCCGCGCACGGCTTTATGCTACAACTTTAACGGCATGAATTCATCGCCCGACAGGCGCACGGCGCATCGCGACGAGGCCGAGCATTGCCTCGCGCGCTCCGTCGTGGACACGCTCGCCGAGGAGCCGTCGCTCGAAGCGGTGACGATTGACGCCGCGCATCGGAAAATTTCCGTCGCCACGCTCGGCCGCACCGACGTGGAAAAATTGACGCGGCGTCTCACGGACAAATTCCAGTCTTCGCAAAACGCCGATCCGAATCATGCGTGTTCGTTGTTGAGCGGCAAGAGCGACTGCGCCGTCTGCGGCACGCCGTTGTCCGCAACCGAGCGGCAAAAAATCTCCATCCAGCACGACGGCGGCAGCACGACCATCGCGCGCGTGACGTGCCCAACCGCGCCGAAATTCTGGCGCTGGCGCGATTTGCCGTTTCCAAAAATCGTCCCGCGCGAAATTGAAATCCATGACGACGAACACGGCGTTGACGAATGGAAAATGCAATTGGTCGCCGCAATCCTCTGCGGCGTCTTCGGCCTGGCCGCCTATTTTTCGCCCGCACCGTTCAAAGTGTTGCTCTTTGTTGCCGCCTATCTTGCCGGCGGATTTTTCCCGGCGGAGGAAGTCTGGGAACGCCTCCAAAAACGCGCGGTTGACGTGCATTTTCTGATGATCGCCGTGGCCGTCGGCGCGGCCAGCATCGGCGCGTGGGCGGAAGGCGCGACGTTGTTATTTTTATTTTCGTTAAGCGGCGCGCTGGAACATTACGCCATGGGCCGGACGCAAAAGGAAATTCGCGCGCTGTTCCGCGACGCGCCAAAATTTGCCACCGCGCTCGACGATCATGGCCGCGAACGCGAAGTGCCGGTGGAAAACATCCGCGCCGGCATGAAGCTCCTCATCAAGCCCGGCGCGCAATTTCCCGTGGACGCGGAAATTGTCAAGGGTGGCACCGCCGCCGACGAATCCAACCTCACCGGCGAGGCCACGCCCGTCGAAAAAAAAATCGGCGACTCCACGCTCGCCGGCACGATCAATCTCTGGGGCGCGGTCGAAGTGCTGGTCACCAAACCTGCCGCCGAAAGCGCGCTGCAAAAAATCATTGCGCTCATCAAGGACGCGCAGCAGCAAAAGGCGCCCGCGCAAAAATTCACCGACAAATTCGGCACCATTTACACCTACATCATTCTCGGCGTGTCGTTCGCGATGTTTCTGGTCTGGGGATTGGCGTTCAAAAATCTTGTCTGGTTTGATTCACCCGATCCAGCACGACCAGAGTTAAGCGCCTTTTACCGCGCCATGACGCTGCTGGTCGTCGCGTCACCGTGCGCGCTCGTGCTTTCGATTCCGTCCGCCGTGCTGGCGGCGATTGCGTTCGGCGCGCGCCACGGCATTTTGTTTCGCGGCGGCGCGGCGGTGGAAAAACTGGCGGAAATCAACATCGTCGCGCTGGACAAAACCGGCACGCTCACGACCGGCGAATTGCGCGTGGAAAAAGTCGAGAGTTTTCCGCCCGGAAACGAAGGCGAGATCGCGCGGCTGGCGTATTCGCTCGACCGGCTTTCCACGCATCCGCTCGCCCGCGCCATCACGCGCCACGGCAAACAGCAGCGGCTTGAATTGGTCACTTTTGACAATTACGAATACGTCACCGGCCAGGGTTCGCGCGCGAAGCACAACGGCGCGGAAATTTATCTTGGCAAGCGCGAATGGGTCTGGAATTTCGCACTCAAGCTGCATGAAGTTGAATTGCCGGACCGGATGAAGGCGGAAATTCAAACTGAAGCCGGCGTCTCGGAAGTCTGGATTTCACACGGCAGCCTGCTCGGTCGCGTCATTTTGCGTGATGACATCCGCCCGCAGGCCGCGTCCATCATTGGCGAATTGCGCCACGAAGGCCTGCGCTCCGTCGTTTTGACCGGCGACCGCAAATCCACGGCGGAACATATCCGGGACGAATTGAAACTCGACGACGTGCGCGCGGAATTGAAGCCGGAACAGAAAGTCGCCGCCATCCGTGAATTGAGCGAACACGGCAAAAAAGTCGCGATGGTCGGCGACGGCGTGAACGACGCGCCGAGCCTGGCCGCCGCGCACATCGGCGTGGCGATGGGCGCGCGCGGTTCGGACGCCGCGCTCGAACAGGCAGACGTGGTTTTGATGCACGACCGCTTGGAAAATTTTCTCGCCGCCTTCCGCTTGAGCCAGCGTGCCCGCCGCATCATCCGGCAAAATCTGTTCATTTCGCTTGGCACGGTCGTCGTGCTGGTTTCGTTTGCGATGCTCGGAAAAATTCCTTTGACGATTGGCGTCGTCGGCCACGAAGGCAGCACCGTCGTCGTCGTGATGAACAGTTTGCGGCTGCTCTTCGGCGGGACGGCGGTCAAATCAAAGGCGTGAATCCATTTCAAAAATTTGTCGCCGAATCCGCCCGCATTTTTCAAAGCGGAAAAAAACTTCCGACCGGCTTGAAATCCAAGGCCGTTCGTTTTGCGGCGCGCAGTCCGCTCAATGTTTTGATTTTCTCGCCTCACCCGGACGACGAGTGCATAGTCGGCGGACTTGCATTGCGCTTGTCGCGCGAGGCGAAATGGAATGTCATCAACGTCGCAGTCACGCTTGGCAGCAATCGCGGACGGCTCGGTGCCAGGTTGAAAGAATTAAACAATGCGTGTGATTTTCTCGGCTTCGATCTGGTTGCCGTCGGTCTGCGCGAAATTAATCTGGAAACGCGGAGAAATAAAGCGGAGCAATGGAATTCAGCCGTTGGAATCATTTTGACAATTTTGAAATGGCGAAAACCACGAGCGATTTTTCTGCCGCACGAAAACGACGGGCATCCCGCGCACATTGGCACGCATTTTCTTGTTCTGGACGCATTAAAAAGGATGCCTCGCAGTTTCAACTGCTTTGTCGTCGAGACGGAATTTTGGGGGCAGATGGCGAATCCGAATCTGCTGGTTGAAATTGGCGCGGGCGATCTGGCCGATTTGATTGCGGCGCTTTCATTTCACGTTGGCGAAGTAAAACGCAATCCCTATCACGCGCGGCTTCCGGCGTGGATGATGGACAATGTTCGGCGCGGCGCAGAAATCAGCGGCGGGCGAGGCGGGTTGTCGCCGGATTTCACGTTCGGCACGATTTACCGTTTGCAGGAATGGCGCGGCGGGAAATTGCAGAAGGTTTTCAGCGGCGGCAAATTTTTGGGCGCGAAGAAAAAGCCGGCGGGTTTGTTCGGCGCTTAAAGCATACAAGTCCCATTGATTGAATGAATGAGAAATTCATGCGGGAAGCCATCCGGCTTTCGCTCGCAAAAATGCGCGGGAATTGCGGCGGGCCGTTCGGCGCGGTCGTCGTCCGCAAGGGCAGAATCATTGGTCGCGGCTGGAACTGCGTCACGTCCGCAAACGACCCGACGGCGCACGCCGAAATTTTGGCCGTCCGCGATGCGTGCAAAAAACTGAAAACCTTCCGGCTCGACGATTGCGAACTTTATGCCAGTTGCGAGCCTTGCCCGATGTGCCTTGCGGCGATTTACTGGGCGCACATCAAAAAAGTGTTCTACGCCGGCACGCGGAAGGACGCCGCGAGAATCGGCTTTGACGACGATTTGATTTACCGCGAACTGGCGCGGCCCATTGCGCGCCGCAAAATTCCGATGAAACAATTGCGGCGCAGCGAGGCATTGAAAGTTTTCAAGGAATGGCGGGACAAGCCGGACAAAGTCCGCTATTGAAGTTTCTGGCTTGACGCGGAAAGCCGAACCGCCACCGGCTCGAGACGTGAATCGCGGTGGCGAAACGTCATGCTTTGAATTGCAGTTTAGGAATCGGAATCATTGTCCACACGGCTGACGTGCGGCCAGAATTTGCATTCGTGCAGGCTCTTCGCTGGAAGCGTGCCTTCGGATTTTCCATTGCCAACATACGGGAACTTGACCGTCGCCGCGAACGTGGCGTTGAAAACAATCACTGCAAGCTGACGTGGTAAAATTGTTGCGAAGCGCCAGTCGGAATTGAACTGGTGATTGCGTAATGGCCGGACAAATTGAATTTGTTGGTGGCGATGCGACTCCATTGCACGAGCGGCAACGAACGGTCGCTGGCCGCAACCAAATAATATGTTCCGCCCGCCGGGCCGCCGTTGCCGGAAACAATAAATTGTATGCCAAGTTGCGACACCGCCAGTGTCGGCGGTTTGATGCCGTATTCAAAAGCGCCCAAATCCGGCGCGGCACCGACGAATGGAAAATTGACGTTTGTTCCCGCATCCATCAAAGCGCTGTTGTGGACGAGTTGCATGAAAGCGATGTAAGGCAAACTGCCGTCTGCCTGTCGCGGCGCGGTGAGCAGGCTCGTGTCGAGCGTCATGAAATCGCCCGTCGAAACCGTTACGGGCAGCGTGAAATAATTGAACGTGACATCATTTGACGGGCCAAGTTCGGAGACTTCCTCCAACTTGGCGCTAAAGCCGAGATTGTTTTTCATCACATGGTCGAAGCCCGGTGTGTCGCCGGCGGAACTCGAATTGTTCGTGCTGCAAAGCATATTGTAATTGACGCTGTTCCGAAAGGCGGTGTTGTTGAGCCAGATTTGGCCGTCGAGATGATGGTTCGCGTAAAAGCCGTTCGCGCGATTGCTGACGGTCAGGCAAAATTCGACAACGTGATGTGGAATCGGCGTGGGAAACGGACTGCCCGAAACACCGTAGCCGCCGGCCTTGATTCCATTTCCGTCGCCGGTCGAACTCGCGAAGTTCGTGAAGTAGCCGTTGTAAAACGACCAGCAATTGCTGAACGTCACGACGGCAAAGGCGTTGATGCAATCGTAGCCATCGTCGCTATTGAACCACGAACGACAACCCGCGAGGACATTGCCGGTGCCGGAAGTGTGCGCGGGATGACAGCCAAAACCGTCCGTGTTGCCGAGCGAGCCGCTGTCGAGTCCGCGATTGTTGTAGGCGTCGCAATTCAAAACCAGATTGTTCGCGCCGTCGGTCAGATACCAGCCGTTGCCCATGCCGTCGTGCATCCGCAATTGCTCGAATCGGTTTGAATTTCCGCCTGCAACCCGGAAATTTTCCGACTGCGTGTGCTGCAGCGCAACGTCCACTTGCACGCCGACCACGTCGAAGCCTTTGAACACGCAATTGTTCGCCTTGATCAGAAATGCCGTCACGCGGTTGGAGTTCATAATCGGTGGCCGGACATTGCTGAAATCAAACACCGGCAGTTCGCCCGGATACGCGATGTAACTGATGCCGTTCTTGGTGATGTTATTGACGATGACCCATGGACTGTTGGTCGCCGTGACATTTGAGTATTGCAAAAAATAAGTTCCGCCGCGCAAGTAAACCGTGTCGCCCGAAGCCGCCGCCGTTTGCGCCCGCGTGATGGTCGCGAACGGTGCATTGCTTGTGCCTGAATTCGCGTCCACGCCGTTCGTCGCCACATACCACGTCGCGGAAAACGCTGGCAGCGAAAACAAAACCAGAACGACAATGATGGCCGGCAAACGCGTCACAAACTGAATTTGATTGAGAAAATACTTTACCCCGGCGATTCCGCAATCGCCAAAAAAGGTGAGGGCTTGCGGCGTCGCCGGTTCGGCGGTAAAACAACGGCCATGAGCGCGCCAAAAGATGATCTGCTCCGAGCGGTGGAACTGGCTCTGGCCGGTAAATGGGACGTCGCACATGAAACCGTCCAGCAATACGAAGACGACGCCACGGCCATGTGGATCCACGCCGTGCTGCACAAGCTGGAGGGCGACTTTGGCAACGCCCGCTATTGGTATCGCCGCGCCGACCGGATGAACCGCGTCGCCGACGAACCACGTGGCGAACTGGCTACCATCCGGGCTGAATTAACCACGGATGAACACCGATGAACACGGATTCAATTCAAGGCGAAGAATTTTGAATCGCAGAGACGCAAAGATGCAGAGGTGCGGAAGATTTCTTATGTTACCCTCATGGAACTTTTTCGCTTGCCAATTGTATAACCTCTTGGAAACGGTCAACGAACGCCGCCTATTGAATGCCGGAAGATTCTGACATTGTTAAACACGTCCTGAATGGAGACGTAGATTCCTTCCGAATTCTCGTGGAGCGGTATCAGCGACCGGTTATCAGCATGATACGACGACTCATATGGGACAGCCACCGCTGTGAAGAAATAGGCCAGGACGTTTTTGTCGCGGCCTTTCAGAAATTGTCCACGTTCGATCCGGCGCGCAGCCAGTTTTCGACCTGGCTCTTTACCATCGCGCGGAACATGAGCATCAACGCCCTGAAGAAAAAGCTTCCGCTGCCGATGGAGGAACTGCCGGAAACGCCCGTTTCCAGAAATCCGTCGCACGACCTTTCGGACAAAGAAATTTTCATGCAACTGGACGAAACGCTAAAGGCGCTACCGGGAAAGTTGCGGCGCGCATTCGTCCTGGCTGAAATGGAACAAATGCCATACGAAGAAATCGCCCGGATTGAGGGAGCCCGTCTGGGAACCATCAAATCCAGAATCAATCGGGCTCGCACGCGAATTTATGCTGCCATGAAGGATATGAAAGGAGACCTCACATGAACCTCGACGAAAAATATCGCGCCTGGAAAGAGCGTCCCACTCCGTTGAATGTCCCGCCTGATTTTTCCGCAGATGTCATGCGCCGGGTTCACCGGGAGGCCAGGCAGCGGCAGGCTCGATGGAACTGGCCGGGCGTCCTTGAATTTTTCCAACGAAACGTTTCCTTTCAATATGCCGCCCTTGCCGTTGCGGCCACTGCCGGTTTGAGCAGGCTTTGGCTCATCTTTTTCGCCATTTTACAACCTTAACCCTTATCAAAGGAGCATTGAAAATTATGGCATGGTCAAAAGCAAAAACGGCGGCGGTTGCCACTGTTGCTGTCATGCTGACAGCCGGCACAACGACACTGGTGATTAAGACGGTTCATATGTCGCGCATGGCGGCCTATCAGGACAATGAACCTGCAATCAGAGCCCGGGTGTGGGGTTTGAAAATGGAAGAACTACGCGCTGAAGACTGCACGCCTGAATTTTGGCAGCAGTTGCAACAGTCGCGGCAGTCTGAAAACCCAGACCTTGCCAAAGTCGCCGCCGCCGTGGGGCCATTGCGCGACGTGACGCTGGTTGAGTTAACGGAAGACCACGGAAGACCAAGCTATCTCTACCGGATGAAATATCAGAATTTGAAAAAGAATGTTCTTTTTCGGATTGTTTTTGACGGTAAAAAAATCGCCTACGCGAAGGGATATCCGGAACCAAAATGAATTTTCTGGATGATGCTATTTTTCGCCATTTTAAATCCTTGAACCATTGAACATCATATGAACACGAACTATTCAATTACTCTCCGGCGGCCTTGGATCGCTGCCGTTCTTTCATTCATCATGCCCGGTCTCGGGCAGGTTTATAACGGCCTGCTGCCGCGCGGACTGATCTGGATGCTTCTTTGCGGCATCTCTTCAGTAGCCGGGTTGTTGATTCTCTCGCATCCCACGGCCTATTCGTGGACTTTGGGTTGCGCGGCAGGATTGGCCCAGGTCGCCATTTGGATTGCCGGCGTGGTTAATTCCTACCGGTGCGCTTTGCGATGCAAGGCGGACTATGAACTGAAGGATTACAATCGCTGGCATGTCTATGTGCTACTCCTGCTGATGGGCACCGGAAGCCTCTTGAGTTATGCGCTCGATGTCCGTGTTTATCTGCTTCAGCCTTTCCTCATCCCCAATGCATCCATGTATCCCACCATTTCTCCGCGTGACCACATCGTTGCAATAAAAAATGCCTACTGGAATGCTGACCCGCAACGCGGTGACATGGTTCTGTTTCCAGATCCAGATAATCGCCATGGCTTTTGGAACAAATACATCAAACGCGTTATCGCAATCGCCGGTGATACGGTGGCAGTCAAAGATGGTGATGTCTATGTGAATGGCGCAAAGCTTCCACGGCAATTGATTGGGCCAGGCGTCGTTTCGGGAACCACCGGTCAGATTTTCTCTGAAGACAACAACGGCGCAAAGTATCGCATCTTCATTTCTCAAGACCATCCTGCGCCTGATTTCCCTGAAATCACCGTGCTCAAAAATGAATGTTTCGTCATGGGCGACAACCGGAACGAGTCCCGGGACAGCAGGTATTTCGGCCCGATTCCGATAACCGCGATATACGGCAAATTCGGTTACCGCTACTGGCCCATCACATCAGCCGGAAGAATTTATTAACTCGTGATTTTGTATGAACACCGAAAAAGCATTTAACGCAATTTTCTGGGCGTTGTTTGTGCTGATGTTCTTGCTGCGATTCTGGTTTGGATTTCGCGTATGGCTAACGGGCGAGCGGCTGCTGCCGGATCGCGCTGCCCTTCAACGCGAAGGGTTTTGGACGGTGACCCTTGACCGGCTATTCTCGCTTCTGGTCGCCGCCGTCGTTCTGCTCTGGTTTCTGGGGAATAGTCTCCGAAGCCTTGCGTTTCCCGCGCCGGATTGGTTGCGCTGGGCAGGCATTGGCCTGGGCATGACGAGCGTGGGACTTTTTGCGTGGACTCATGTGGTATTGGGACGGTTTTGGTCCACTACCTTGCAACTTCGCCGCGACCACCGGTTAATTACCGCCGGTCCTTACGCACGTATCCGGCACCCGATGTATTCCGCGATTCTGGGATGGCTGATGAGCCTTGGTTTGGTTGGGGCCAACTGGACTGCTTTTGTGTTGGCGGCGCTCGGCACACTCATTGTTTTGTTACGGACTCAAGGGGAAGAAAAAATGATGTTGGAACAGTTCGGTGATGAATATCGGGAATATATGAAACGCACGGGGCGGCTGCTACCGGTGTAGTAAATTCCGGAAGTGGATGGCGGGGCGTCGGCGGCGTGGCTCAAGACAACCACCAGGCACAGGCGCTGCTTGACTTATCTGCGTCTCCGCGTCTCTGTGGTTAAGAATAATTCTCCATCCCCGCGCAGGAGCAGACCGGGTTGCGGTCGCCGCAGCAGCGGGTCAATTCCAATTCAGTTCCACAAAGTCACCCGGCTTCAATGCCGCCACTTTATTTTCAATCTCATCGGTGTGGAGATGGATCGTCGGCCAGTCATTCGTAGGAAGGACGAGGATGGCGAGTTTTCGCCCGGCGACGTTCTGCTGGTATTTCAGGTTTTGATCGCTGGTGAGAAAGGCGGCGAACTCCGGCTCGGCAGCTTGAAGCAGAGCGCCGTTTTTTAATTTTCCCCAGCCCATCTCCTGCGCGGTTCGGACAATGTGGTCGGGAAGAAACTTGCGCAACGGACGCGGGACGCAGGCATCCAGCAGGACTTTCATGCGGCTTGCAATGCGGTCTTGTGCGCGTATTCCAAAACCGCCACGGCCTGTTCACGCGTCACGTCGGGAAAACAATCCAAGTATTCGTCGAGGCTCAAGCCGCTTTCCAGATTGTTGAACAGGCTGTCCACCGGCACGCGCGTGCCCGCGAAGCACGGAGCGCCGCTCAACCGTTCCGGGTCAACCCAGATCGGCACAGTGGGCGGAAATGTCAGCGCTGTCTTCATCTGAAATCAATCTATCAGCTTCGCGGGAATTGTCACGCGGCGTAATTTTCCATCCCCACGCAGGAGCAAACGGGATTACGATCACCAAACACATTGTCCACGCGGCTGACGTGCGGCCAGAATTTGCAATCGTGCAGACTCTTCGCCGGGAACGCCGCCTGTTCGCGGCCGTAAGGACGGTTCCAATTGTCGCTGGCGATCTGATCCGCCGTGTGCGGCGCGTTCTTGAGCAGATTGTTCTTCGCGTCAGCCGTGCCATTTTCCACCGCCGTCATTTCCGCGTGAATGGCAATCATCGCGTCGCAGAAACGGTCCAGTTCGTATTTCGATTCGCTTTCGGTCGGCTCCACCATCAGCGTGCCGGCGACGGGAAATGAAAGTGTCGGGGCGTGAAAGCCGTAATCCATCAGCCGCTTCGCCACGTCCTCGGCGGTCGTTTTATGAAACGCGCGCAGATCCAGGATGCACTCGTGTGCGACGAGGCCGTTGCTGCGGTAGAGCGTTGGAAAATGTTTTTCGAGCCGCTTGGAAATGTAATTCGCGTTGAGGATGGCGAACTTCGTGGCTTCGGTCAGTCCGTCCGCGCCCATCATCGCGATATACATCCACGAGATCGTGAGGATGCTCGCGCTGCCCCACGGCGCGGCGGCGACTGCGCCGATCGGATTTTCGCCGCCGAGATTGATGACATTGTGGCCGGGCAAAAATTCCACGAGATGTTCCGCCACGCCGATCGGCCCGACGCCCGGGCCGCCGCCGCCGTGCGGGATGCAAAACGTCTTGTGCAGATTCAAATGGCAGACATCCGCGCCGATGAAGCCGGGGCTGGTGAGGCCGACTTGCGCGTTCATGTTCGCGCCGTCCATGTAGACCTGTCCGCCGTTCGCGTGGATGATTTCGCAAATCTCGCGGATGGTTTCCTCGAACACGCCGTGCGTGGACGGATAGGTAATCATCAGCGCGGACAAATCATTTTTGTGCGCCTCGGCTTTGGATTTCAAATCGGCGACATCAATATTGCCGTTCGTGTCGCACGCGACGGCAACGACTTTCATTCCGGCCATGACCGCGCTGGCGGGATTCGTGCCGTGCGCGGAAGTGGGAATCAAACACACGTTGCGATGCGTGTCGCCGCGCGATTCGTGATACGCGCGGATGACGAGCAGCCCGGCATATTCGCCCTGCGAACCGGCGTTGGGCTGCAACGAAATCCCCGCGAAGCCGGTGATTTCCGCGAGCCAGTCTTCGAGTTGCTGAAATAAAATCTGGTAGCCGCGCGCCTGCCTGACCGGCGCGAACGGATGAATCTTCGCAAACTCCGGCCACGACACGGGAAACATTTCCGCCGCCGCGTTGAGCTTCATCGTGCATGAGCCGAGCGGAATCATCGAGGCCGTGAGCGAAAGGTCGCGCGATTCGAGCCGCTTGATGTAGCGCAACATCTCGGTTTCGCTGTGATAGCGGTTGAAGACGGAGTGCTGGAGAAATTGCGAATTGCGTTTGAACTGATCTCGAAATCCAAGCTTCGCTTCGTCAAGGCTTTCTCCAAACACGACTGGCTCTGATGGCTTGCCAGTAAAAATTGAAACCAATTCCGACAGAGTTGAACTGCTCGAAGTTTCATCGAACGAAACGAGAATCAGATTTGCCCCGTGTGACCGAAGGTTGATTGAGCGTTCGGCTGCACGTTGAAAAATCTCATCGCGCTCTTTGGTAGATTTGCACTCGACGCCCACGGTGTCGAAAAATTCCGCGTAGTCCACAGTGAATCCTTTCGCCATGACCGCACCTGCAAAACGGTCGGCAATGACGTGGACTCGCTTGGCAATTTTCTTCAATCCTTCCGCGCCGTGATAACAGGCGTAGAGCGACGCCATGTTCGCCAAGAGTGCCTGCGCTGTGCAGATATTGCTCGTAGCTTTTTCGCGGCGGATGTGCTGCTCGCGCGTGCCGAGCGCGAGGCGCAAGGCCGGTTTGCCGCGCGAATCTTTGGACACGCCGACGATGCGTCCGGGCATCTGGCGCTTGAATTCATCACGCGTGGCGAAGAACGCCGCGTGCGGTCCGCCGTAACCTAGCGGCACCCCGAAGCGTTGTGCGCTGCCGACGGCGATGTCCGCGCCGAATTCGCCCGGCGGCTTGATGAGCGTGAGCGCGAGCAAATCGGTGGCGACGGTGACCATCGCTCCAGCGGCATGGGCCTTTTCGGTGAAGCCGGAGTAATCGTGAATCGCGCCGAACGTGTCGGGATATTGCACGAGCGCGCCAAAAACTTTTTCGTTGAACGAAAAACCTTCGTGGCTGCCGATGACGATTTCAATATCGAGCGCATGAGCGCGGGCGCGGACGACTTCAATGGTTTGCGGATGACACGTTTCGGAGACGAAGAAAACATTGCGGCCATCTTTGAGCCGGTGCGACATGGTCATCGCTTCGGCAGCGGCGGTGGCTTCGTCGAGCATCGAGGCATTGGCGAGATCAAGGCCGGTGAGTTCGCTGGCCATCGTCTGAAAATTCAGCAACGCTTCGAGACGACCTTGGGAAATCTCCGCTTGATACGGCGTGTATTGCGTATACCAGCCGGGATTTTCGAGCACGTTGCGCTGGATGACCGGCGGCGTGATCGTGTCGTAGTAGCCCATGCCGATGAACGAGCGGAAAACTTTGTTCTCGGACGAGATTTTTTTTATTTCAGCAAGCGCCTCGTGTTCGCTGCGCGCGTCGGGAAGATTCAGTTTGTGGCCGAGGCGGATTTTTTTTGGGACGGCGGCGTCAATCAGTTCGTCCAGATTTTTGTGGCCGAGCAACGCAAGCATCTCACCTGCTTCTTCTACATTTGGGCCGATGTGACGGCGGACAAATGTGTCAGGGTGTTTCAAAAAACTTTCAGTCAAATCCATCGGAAGAAAATAAGGTTCGCGGGCGAAAAAAGCGAGTTGGATTTAGTGTGCGTCAAGTTCAGCAAATCAATCATCGGCAAAAATCTGGCGCGGATTTGATTTCAAATGCCCGGCTATTTCGGCCAAAAACAGCGGGCCAAAATCCTTGGCTTTTTTTGGGCCGACGTTTCGGATTTGTCCAAACTGCGCTTCCGTAGCCGGATATTCCCGCGCAATCTGCCGGAGCGCCGAGTCATATAAAATGATAAACGCAGACACGCCGCGTTCTTCGGCCAGCCGTTTGCGCACGCGGCGCAATCTCTCGAAGAGAGTTTGATCGCAAGCCCCGTCGTTTGATTGCTTTTTTGGCTTGGGCGGCGCAACAAATGAATCGTCCGCGAAAATCTGGCGCGGGTTGGTCAGCAGATGCAGGGCGATTTCCGCGAGAAAAACTTCGCCGAACTCGCGCAATTTCTTTTCGCCCACGCCGCTGATGCGTGCAAAGCCGGACTCGCTTTCAGGATAATCCCGCGCCATTTGCCGCAGCGCGACGTCGGAGAAAATTATGTCGGGCGGCAGGGCGCGTTCGTCGGCGAGGCGTTTGCGGAGTTCGCGCAGGCGGTCGAACAGGATTTCGTCGCACGCGATTTCACCGGCGCGACGGACTTTGATTTCGGGCGCAGTCGCCGGTTTGGTGAGCATCACGGGCTTGCGCTGTTTGAGAGTCTCAAGCCCTTCATCCGTAAGCGCGAGCACGTTGAATTTTAATTTTTCCAGCCTTTGTTCAACCAAGCCGAGTCGGATCAATTCGCGCCCGATGGTCTTCCACTCCGCGCTTCCGAGTTCTCGGCCTATGCCGTAGGTTGATACTTTTTCATGCTTCCACTTGCGGATGTTTTCCGTGTCCACGCCGGTCAGGACTTCGACAATCTGGTTGATTCCAAAATCAAAACCGCTTTGCTGGCGGACGCGATACACGCAGGAGAGAAATTTTTGCGCGGCAATCGTTCCGTCAAAAGTTTCGCGCGGCGAAATGCAGTTGTCGCAGGCGTCGCAATTGTCGGTGGAAAATTCTTCGCCGAAATACGCGAGCAATTCGCTGCGACGGCATTTCGCACATTCGGCGTAGTGAACCATCCGCTCCAATTGTGCGCGGGCGATTTGCTGTTCCTTGGGATCGGGCTTCTCGTCAATGAAACGGGTTTGCTTCACCACGTCGCCCGCGCTGAAGAGCAGGACACATTCGCCCGGCAAACCGTCGCGTCCCGCGCGTCCGGTTTCCTGATAATAGCCCTCGATATTTTTCGGCAGGTCGTAATGAATTACAAAGCGCACGTTCGGTTTGTTGATGCCCATGCCGAATGCGATGGTCGCGCAAATCACGCGCACTTCGTCGCGTAGAAAAAGTTCCTGATGTTCAGAGCGTTCTTTCGGCGCAAGTCCGGCGTGATATGGCCTGGCCTTCACGCCATCGTCGGTCAAACGTTGCGCGACGTTCTCGGTGGCTTTGCGTGAGTGGCAATAAATAATGCCGCTTTCCTTTTTTCGCGTGCGCAGAAATTCCAAAACCTGATCGTAAGGCTTGCGCTTGGCGAGCACGCGATAAGTCAGATTTGGCCGGTTGAAACTGGCGACGTAACAAGACGGCTCACGCAGATGAAGTTGCTTGACGATGTCTTCACGCACGCGTTCGGTCGCCGTCGCCGTCAATGCCATCACCGGCACGCCCGGAAATTTTTCACGCAGAGTCTTGAGCTGCCGGTATTCCGGGCGGAAATCGTGTCCCCATTCGCTGACGCAATGCGCCTCGTCAATCGCGAAAAGATTCACGTTCCATTTTTTCAAATCGTCGAGAAAGCCGGACAACATCAACCGCTCCGGCGCGACGTAGAGCAGGCGGAATTCTCCGTTGTGCAATCCGCGCAAACGCGGACGCGACTCGCCCGCTGCGAGCGATGAATTCAAAAATGTCGCGGCGACTCCGGCGGCTTGCAGCGCATCAACTTGATCTTTCATCAGCGCGATGAGCGGCGAGACGACGACGGTGAGTCCGGGACGCACGAGCGCGGGCAACTGAAAGCAAAGCGATTTTCCACCACCCGTTGGCAGCACGGCGAAAACGTCCTTGCCCGCGAGCGCGTCGCGGATGATTTCTTCCTGCAACGGACGGAACGAACTGAAGCCGAAAAATTGTTTCAGCGGCGCGAGAAGTTCTTCGCGTTGGAGTTGCACGCGCGGAGAATAAATTGGCGCGCGGCAAGTGGCAAAATAATTAGCCGCAAAAGAACACAAAGAAAGATAAAAAAACCGTGCGAATTTTGCATCCTATCGTGGCAATTAAGACTGCATTTTCGGCGAAATTTCAAACCACAATATGTTTGGTTGGCAAGCTAAATTTACCACAACTAATGGTATTTTTTAGCCAAAAATTCCTTAAATAAACATTGTGCAAAACGGGTGGTTTTTCTACAATTTTTGTCATCGTCCGGCGAGTAAAGATGGCGTTGGCGTGACCCGATTTTATGGCAAAAAATTCTGAATCGTCCGAAGAAAAAAATGCGCCCGCGAGCGGTGCAGTGAAGGGAAATTACGGCTCGGCGCAACTTGGAAAACTCGAAGGTCTTGAGGCCGTCCGCAAAAAACCCGGCATGTATATCGGCGGCACGGACGAGCGCGCACTGCATCATTGCGTTTCAGAAGTTCTGGACAATTCCGTGGACGAACATCTGGCCGGTCATTGCGACAAGATTGAAGTGACAATCCACATGGACGGTTCGCTGTCCGTCCGCGACAACGGGCGCGGGATTCCGGTGGACATTCATCCGCAATATAAAATTCCCGGTGTCGAGATGGTTTTGACGACGTTGCACTCGGGTGGAAAATACGGCCAGGGCGGTTACAAATTTTCAGGCGGCACGCACGGTGTCGGCGCGAAGTGCGTCAATGCCGTGAGCGAATGGTTCGAGGTAGAAGTCTCGCGTGACGGCGAAGTGCATCACATGGAATTTGAGCGCGGCAAGACGATCCAAAAGCTTCATGTCATCGGCAAAACAAAAAGCACGGGCACACTTATCACTTTCAAACCCGACCCGGAAATTTTCCGCGACACGGTGGAATTCAAGGCGGCGATTATTTCGCAGCGGTTGCGCGAGCTGGCGTTTTTGAATTCGGGTCTGGAGATCACTTTTCTGGACGAACGCCAGCCGGACATGAAGCCGGAAGTCTTTTTTTATCGCGACGGTGTGGAGCAATTTGTCCGGCAACTCAACAAGAGCAAAGAGCCGCTGCATCCGAAGCCGATTTCGTTCAATAAGGAGACGAAGGAAAAATTGGACGACAAGGAAATCGAAGTCCATGTCGAGGTCGTTCTGCAATACAACGACAGCTATAGCGAGCAGGTGCTTTGCTACACGAACACGGTTTTCAATCCTGACGGTGGCACGCATTTGAGCGGTTTTCGCAGCGCGGTCACGCGCGCGATCAATCAATACGCGAAGTCGAACGAGTTGCTGAAGGAAAAAGACCCGCAAATTACCGGCGACGATGTTCGCGAAGGTTTGACGGCGGTGATTTCGGTAAAACACAGCGATCCGAAATTTGAATCGCAGACTAAGGTGAAATTGCTTTCGCCGGAAGTTGAAAAAATTGTCGGCTCGGTGAGTTACGAAGGTTTGATGAGTTATTTCGACGCGAATCCGCCGGTGGCAAAACGCATCATTGATAAGAGTCTCAACGCCGCGCGCGCCCGCGAGGCCGCGCGCAAGGCACGCGAAGCGGTTCGTAAATCTGCGCTGACAGGCGGCGGCTTGCCGGGAAAATTGGCGGATTGTTCCGACCGCGATCCGGTGAACACAGAGTTGTATATCGTCGAAGGTGATTCAGCCGGTGGTTCTGCAAAACAGGGACGCGACCGGAAGTTTCAGGCGATTCTTCCGATTCGCGGCAAATTGATCAACGTCGAGAAGGCGCGACTCGACAAGGTTCTTCAGAACAACGAAATCCGCACGATGATCACGGCCATCGGCACGGGCATCGGCGACGGCGAGGGCGAAGGCGCGTTCGACATCGCCAAGCTGCGCTACCACAAAATCATCATCATGACGGATGCCGACGTGGACGGCTCGCACATCCGCACGTTGCTGCTCACGTTTTTTTATCGCCAGATGCCGAAGCTCATCAAGGACGGCTACGTCTATATCGCGCAGCCGCCGCTTTACAGCATCACGCGCAAGAAGAAGACTGATTACATTGACGACGACGTGCAGCTTAACCGCATCCTGCTGCAAAACGGCACGGAGGAAGTGAAGTTGAAAAATCTCGCGGACGGACGCGAACTTGCGCCGAAGCAGCTCGAAGAAATTTTGACGCTGCTCGAATCGCTCGATAAATACGCGACGTTCATCCGTCGTCAGGGCGGCGATTTCGGCGATTACGTCGAGAAGCGCAGCAAGAAAGGAACGTTCCCGGTTTTCATCATCAAAGTCCGCGAGGGCAATGACGAGACAGTCCATTATTTTGACGACCTCGACGACGTGCAGAAATTCAAGGACAAGAATTCCGATCTTTACGACGCCGAGGCGAAAGAAAAATCCGACAAACCAAAGAACCAGACGCGCCGCGCGGTCGAGGCGGATTTGCACCTTGAAAGCAAGGCCATCGCGGATTTGCTCGGCAAACTTTCCAAAAAAGGCGTGGCCGTGGACCATTACGCCGCGCAAGACAAACCGTTGTATGAATTGATTGAAGGCGAAGGCGACAAAGCGACCGTGACGCCGCTGTTTTCGATCCCGGAGATTTTGAACAGCGTGAAGGCCGTCGGCAAAAAAGGCATCCAGATGACCCGTTTCAAAGGTCTCGGTGAAATGGACGCGAAGGAACTTTTCGAGACCACGATGAATCCTGTCGTGCGCAAACTGTTGCGTATTGACCTGACCGATGCCGTGCAGGCCGAGGAAATGTTTTCCAAACTGATGGGAGACGAAGTCGAACCGCGCCGAGTGTTCATCGAGGACAACGCATTGAACGTGAGGAATTTGGACGTTTAATAAATTTTTGGTTGACAATGTAGTCTCATGTGACTACATTAAGCACATGAAAGAAAAAACTATCATTTACAAGAAAATCAAACGCGAAGAGCCGATGGTATTGCGCGATGCAGCGGTCGCCGATTGGGGGCGCATCGTGTCGGTGCGTGATGCCAAGGCGCATTTGTCTGCGCTGCTCGAATGGGTGGCGTCCGGACACGAGCTTACCATCACGAGCGATGGCCTGCCCAAGGCGCGGCTGGTGAGCGCGGCATTGCCCAAGGCGCACAAAGTTTTTCAGGGCATGGGTGATTACCTGCTCAAACAGCCCGTGCATGGCGGCCCATCGGCGGATGAAATCATCCGTGCCGAACGCGACTCGCGACCCTGACGATGTATCTCGACAGTGCCATCATCGTGAAGCTGCTCGTGCGCGAGGAGGATTCGCCGTGGTTTAACCAGGCCGTCGCCGGCCACGAATTATGGTCGTCCGAACTGGCGCTGGCCGAAGTGCGCTCGGCGATTCTGATGAAGGAACGGACGGGGCGGATTTCCGCCGCAGTGCGGCAATCCGCCTTCGTCCGTTTTGAATCGCTGCACGAGGATGAACTGCTGCGCCTTCATCCGCTGAATTCTGCGGTCGTGCATCACGCCGCCGGTTTGCTCACCATTTGTCATCCTGAAGTCGCGTTGCGGTCGCTGGATGCGATCCATCTGGCGAGCGCAATCATGCATCCGCGTGGCGCGCTGTGTGCCACGGATGGAAAACTGCGCGCCGCCGCGAAACGGATGGGCGTGACCTGTTTTCCAGAAGAGCTTTCTGAAATTAAAACCAACTGATTTCCATGCCTGACGAAAATAAATCCAAAGACCCGAACGAATTGCCCGTGAGCAACACGCCGTTGTTCGCCGCGAACGAAAAGATCGCGAAGATCAACGTCGCGGACGAAATTAAAAATTCGTTCCTCGATTATTCCATGTCCGTCATCATTTCGCGCGCGCTGCCCGACGTGCGCGACGGCTTGAAGCCTTCGCAGCGCCGCATCCTTTACGCGATGCACGAGCTGTCGCTGTTTCCCGGACGCAAACCTTACAAGTGCGCGAAAATCTGCGGTGACACGAGCGGCAATTATCATCCGCACGGCGAAGCGGTGATTTATCCGACGCTCGTGCACATGGCGCAACCGTGGGCGATGCGCGAGCGGCTCGTCGAGGGCAAGGGCAATTTCGGTTCTATCGAAGACGATCCGCCTGCGGCGATGCGTTACACCGAGGCGCGGTTGACGCATCTCGGCGCGGCGCTGATGCAGGACATGGATCGCGACACGGTGGATTTCGTCCCGAACTACGACGAACGCATGACCGAGCCGACGGTTTTTCCGGCGGCGTTTCCGAACCTGCTCGTCAACGGCGGCACAGGCATCGCCGTCGGCATGGCCACGAACATGCCGCCGCACAATCTCGGCGAAGTGATTGACGGAATCTGTGCGCAGATTGACAACCCGGAGATCACCATCGCGCAGTTGATGAAATTCATCAAAGGCCCGGACTTCCCGACGGGCGGAATGATTTGCGGCGTCGAGGGCATCAAGAATTATTTCACGACCGGCAAGGGCAGTGTGAAATTGCGCGGGCGCGTCGGTTCGGAGGAATTGAAGGGCAATCGCGAGCAGCTCGTCGTGACGGAAATTCCGTTCAACGTCAACCGCGCGGCGCTCGAGGAAAAAATCGCCGAGCTGGTGAACGAAAAAGTCATCACGGAAATCTCCGCGATGCGCAACGAGTCCGACGAGAACACGCGGCTCGTGATGGAACTCAAACGCGACGGCAATCCCAAGGTTGTCATCGCCAATCTTTACAAGCACACGCAGCTTGAGGTGTCGTTCAGCGTCAACGCGCTCGCGATTGATCACGGCAGACCGAAGACGCTCAATCTCAAAGACATGATCCAGTGCTACATCGAGCACCGGCGCGAAGTCGTTTTGCGCCGCACGCGCTTTGAATTGAAGAAGGCCGAGGAACGCGCCGAGTTGCTCGAAGGTTATTTAATTGCGCTGGCGAATTTGGATGAATTTATCGCCATCATCCGCAAATCCAAAACGCGCGAGGAAGCGCGCGTGAAATTGCTCGCGTTCGAGTGGACGCAGAAACAAGTCGAGCGCTGGGGAATTTTGATCCGCAGCGAAACGCGGCTCGACGCCGGCCGTTACGCGCTGACCGAGCGGCAGGTGGACGCAATTCTGGAATTGCGCCTGTATCAATTGACCGCGCTGGAAATTGACAAGGTTGAGGGCGAATACAAGGAGTTGATCGAACGCATCAAGGATTTGCTCGACATTTTGTCGAAAGAATCGCGCGTGATGACGATCATCAAAAACGAATTGAAGGTCATCAAGGAAAAATACGCCACGCCGCGCAAGAGCCAGATTGTTCCCGACGAAGGCGAGATTGCGATTGAAGATCTGATCGTCAACGAAGGCGTCATCATCACGCTCACGCACAACGGACTTATCAAGCGCACGAATGTTTCCAGCTACCGCTCGCAGCGGCGCGGCGGCAAGGGTGTCATTGGCATGACCACGCGCGAAGCCGCGACCGACGAGGACAAAGATTTCATCGAGCACCTGTTCACCGCCAGCACCCACGATTATCTGATGTTCTTCACAAACACCGGCCGCGTTTATGTCGAGCGCGTCCACGAAATTCCAGACATGGGCCGCGCCGCAAAAGGCCGCAGCATCGCAAATCTTTTGGAATTGAAAGCCGGCGAAAATGTCGCCGCGCTCATCCGCGTTCTTTCAAAAACCAATGCGGACAAGGAAGACATTACTTGGGAACAGCCCGGCTATGTTTTCTTTGCGACAAAACAAGGCACGGTCAAGAAAACCGCGCTTGCCGATTTTGCGAACGTCCGCAAAGGCGGCATCATCGCCATCGGCATTGATCAAGGCGACAACCTGATCGAAGTAAAACTCACCACCGGCAAGAGCGAAGTCGTCCTCATCACACGCGACGGCATGAGCATCCGCTTCAACGAGGAGGACGCGCGCCCGATGGGCCGGCCCGCCGGCGGCGTGCGCGGCATCAATCTTTACAAAGGCGATGAAGTTGTCGCGCTGGCGATTGTCGTTTCCGACGCGAAACTTCTGGTCGCCGGTGAAAACGGCATCGGCAAGCGCACGGACTTCGAGGAATACCGAATCCAGTCACGCGGCGGCAAGGGCATCATCACGATGAAGACGAACGAAAAAACCGGCGCGCTCATCGGCGCGCTGACCGTGCGCGACAACGATGAAATCATGCTCATCACCTTCAAAGGCCAGATGGTGCGCATTTCCGTCAACGGCATCCGCGAAGCCGGTCGCAACACTCAAGGCGTGAAATTGATCAATCTGGAATCCGGCGACAAACTTCAGGCCATCGCGCCGGTGATCGGCGAGGACAAGGAAGATTCCGCCATTGAAGAAAAATAAATTTGGTGGGGCGAAGTTCTGACGAGCCGGCTCGCGAGGACGCTCGCCCCACTGTTGAGTTCACGACGCAAGCCGAAACTCACAGCAGGGCGGCTTGCGGCAGTAAGCCGTCAATCAAAACGAACAGGTCAGGAATGCCGCTGCGCCAATACCCGGCCCTCGCACCTGACAGACGGACACCCGCGCCGGATAGAAAAGTGGGTCGTGCATGTCAAATTGTTTCTGAAACGCGTTTAACGAGTTCGTCAATTGTCCAATTGTGGTCAGTGAGACGTGCGCCTAAATCCACGCCGAGTTCAAGCTTGTTGCCGACCGCTCGCTGAAATAGTTCCAAATGCCTGCTTGCGCCGGACGCGCAATTTATGTTTTTCTGTGCGACTATTTTTAATCAAGTGAAAAAACACATCGCAAGCATCGTCATCACCGCCGCAGTCTCGGCGGCTTTCGCAGACACCGGCACCAACTCGACCAGCCTGGTTCAAGAAAAAACCCCAAAGTGGGAAAGCAACGCCAGCCTCGGCTTCACGCTGACGCGCGGCAACAGCGACACGACGCTGTTCACGGTAAAAATCCTGACGGATCGGAAGAGCGATTTCAACGTGTTCTCGTTCGGCGCGGACGGAACCTACGGCGAAAACAGCGGCGTGGAGAACGCAGACAGCGCGCATGGTTTCGGCCAGTGGAACCATCTTTTCTCCGAAAGAATCTACAGTTACGCGCGCGTGGACGGCCTGCACGACGGAATTGCCGGCATCAATTATCGCGCCACAGTCGGCCCCGGCGCAGGTTATTATTTTCTGAAGGAAACGAACACCACGCTCTCTGCTGAAGCGGGCGGTGCCGTGGTTCTTGAGCAGCTTGGAACAAACGACGATTCCTACGCGACGCTCCGTCTGGCGGAACATTTCGAGCACAAGTTCGCCGGGCACAGCGCGCGGGTCTGGCAGACGGTCGAAATCCTGCCGCAGGCCGACGACTTCAACAATTACATCGTCAACGCCGAAATCGGCGTCGAAGCGGGCATCGTCAAAAATTTGAGCCTGCAAAGCTATATTGACGATTCATTCAACAACGAGCCGTCGTCCGGTCGCCTCAAGAACGACCTGAAGCTCGTCACCGGCATTTCCTACCGGTTCTGAACTGGAAATTTCAGTCAAGGCGCGATCCGTTCCAGCTTCCACGAATTGTCCGGCTGTTTTGTGTATTGAAAACGGTCGTGCAGCCGGCTGGGACGGCCCTGCCAGAATTCAATCCGCTCCGGTTTCAGCACGAAGCCGCCCCAGTTCGGCGGCAACGGGACATCGCTCGGAAATTTCCTTTCCATCTCGTTCCACTTCGCTTCGAGTGCTGCACGATTTTCAACAACGTCGCTTTGATTTGACGCCCACGCCGCCAGTTTGCTGCCGCGCGGACGCGATTTGAAATACGCTTCCGATTCTTCGCGCGAAATTTTTTCAACCAAACCGGCGACGCAAATCTGCCGTTCCAATTCCGGCCAGTAAAATGTCAGCGACGCATTTGGATTTTCGGAAAGTTCCCGGCCTTTGCGGCTGTCGTAATTCGTGAAGAAAACGAAGCCGCGCTCGTCCACGCCTTTGAGCAGGACATTTCTCGACGAAGGCCGTCCGTCCTTGTCCACGGTTGAAAGCACCACCGCATTCACGTCCGCCGGGGAACGGCCGAGAATTGCCTGCCACAATTTGTAGAGCGCGACGCCGATTTTCAGCCAGCGGCTGCCCGCCTGCGCCGCCGACGCCTGCGCGAACCAGACATCAAACTGCGTCAGCGGATTCGCCTCCAAATCCGCGCGTTCCAGATGGCCGCGCCGGTATTCCCGCCTGATGTCCGCAATCGCCATAATTTGCGCGCACTTTACTACACCAGCGAATTTTCAGCGAACCATTTTTGGCGTCTCAAAGACCGACTTCAAAGCTTTCAAGCTCCGCTCGCTTTCCTCCGGCGTGCCGATGGAAATGCGGATCCATTCCGGCAATTGATAGCCGCCCATCGGACGAACAATCACGCCCTGCTTCTGCATCGCGTCAAAGACTTTCTGCCCTTCGCCGACGCGGACTAAAATGAAATTGGCGGATGACGGGACATATTCCAGTTTCAAATCGCGGAACGCCCGGCATAAAAATTCCAGCCCGCCGAAATTGTTCGCGCGCGTTTTACGGACGTGTTCGTCATCGTCCAGAGCGGCGAGCGCGGCGGTTTGCGCCAGCAGGTTGATGTTAAACGGCTGCCGGATTTTTTCGAGCGCGGAAACCAATTCAGGATTTGCAATTCCATAGCCGATCCGCAAACCGGCGAGACCGTATATTTTTGAGAACGTCCGCATCAAAATCAGATTCTTCCGCGTGTCAAGCCGCACGAGCGGAACCAAATCCACCGCTTCATCTAAAAATTCAATGTATGCCTCGTCCATCACCAGCAACACGTCGTCAGGAATTTCATTTACAAATTCAATCACTTCTTCGCGCGGCGCGAGCGTGCCGGTGGGGTTGTTCGGATTTGCAACGAAAACAATCCGCGTCTTTGGCGTGATGGCGCGAAGCATCGCGGGCAGATCGTGGCCGTGATTTTTCGCGGGAACAGTAATTACATTTGCGCCGAACATTTTTGCGACGATGGGATAAATGGCGAAACAAAATTGCGAAACCACAACGTCGTCACCCGGCGCAAGCAGCGCGTGCGCGACGAACTCGATGATTTCGTTCGAACCGTTTCCCAAAACCAGATTCGCCAGCTCGACGCCCAGCTTGGCCGCGAGCTTTTGTTTGAGATAAAACGCGTTGCCGTCGGGATAAAGATTTACGCCCGAAACCGCCTTTTGCATCGCGGCAATTGCGAGCGGCGACGGGCCGAACGGGTTTTCGTTCGACGCGACCTTGATGATTGAATCCGCAGGAAGGTTCAATTCGCGCGCGACTTCTTCAATCGGGCGGCCGGGTTGATAAACCGGCAGGGTTTTCAGAAAGGGACTTAATGGCAGTGACATTGAAATTAAAGCGAATCAATTATTTTTTTCACGTTCACATTTTTGGCGACGATGTCGCGGATGAGCGAGATTTTTTCCGCGTCGCGTGGGCGCGTTTTGACGATGAGATTGTGAACTTTGGACGCAACTTCGTAGCTGTCGGCTTTTGCGAGCAGCACGGGAATCGGCATGGACTGCATGGCTTTCAGCACGCCCGAGTCCGGCCGCAAACCGCCGGTCAAAACGATGCCCGCCAATTTTTCGTCGCTGCTCGGACTCGTCATCGCGCCGGCGGCGAGCAAGATGTCCTCGCGGTCGCCGGGCGTGATGATGAGCACACCGCGCTTGAAAAATTGCATCGCATTCTGCGCGCTCATCGCACCGATGACGACGTCGTCCACGAGCGAGTGCATCGTCGGCGGCGAGTTGAGCAATTCCGCGTTCAATTCCTCGCGGATCAATTCCATCGAGGGATTGCAGAGGATTTGTTCGTAAGGCAGGACGCCGAGCAAATCCAATCCTTTGCGTTTGAGTCCGCGCCGCGCGAAATCGGAAACGTAATCCACTTTGTCACCGAGCACTTTGTTCAAAATCACGCCGATGATTTCGACGCCTTCCTTTTCAAACAGCGCCTGGTTGAGCGCGATTTCGTCAATCGGCTTGCCGATGCCGCCCTGGGAAACGATGATGACTTTTGCGCCGAGGATTTTCGCGACGCGCGCGTTGGACAAATCAAAAACCGAGCCGACGCCCGCGTGGCCGCTGCCTTCGCACAGGACAAAATCCTTTTCCCACGAAACGCGGTCAAATGCCTTCTGGATTTTTTTGACGAGCGCCTCGTTGTTGGACGACTGGAGATATTTGCGCGTGAAATCCGGCTCGACTGCAATCGGGCTCATGTCCACGAGCGGACAGTTCATGGAATATACGGCGTCCATCAGCACGGAATCCTCGTCAATTTTTTGCTCCTCGATTTCGACGAAGCGCTGGCCGACGGGCTTGATGTAGCCGATGCGCGGAAAATATTTTTGCAGCGCGGCGATGAGGCCGAGCGACGTGGTGGTCTTGCCGTCGTTCTGGCGCGTGGCGGCGATGAAAACTCTGGGCGTTGAATCGTTCATTCGTCAAATCATTGAATCGCGAACTGATCAATGAATTCACTCGCCCGGCAGATGCGCGTCCGCGCCGGGATAAAGTTTCTGGTAGTCGGTGGCCTGCACGCCGATGATCGCGGCGACGCCGAGAATGTCGTGCGCGCTGGAGCCGCGTGAAACATCCGCCGCCGGACGGTTCAGGCCGAGCAAAACCTGGCCGTAGGCGTTCGCGCGGCTGACGATGCGGACGAGTTTGCTGGCGATGTTTCCCGAATTCAGGTCGGGGAAAATCAGCACGTTCGCTCGGCCCGCGATGGGGCTTTCGTTCAATTTCCGTTCCGCAATTTCCGGCACCAGCGCGGCGTCCACCTGCAATTCGCCGTCGAAGTCCGCTTCCAAAAACAATTGTTCCGCCTTGCGCTTGGCCATCGCGGTCGCGGCCTGGACTTTTCCGACGGACGGATGCGACGCGCTGCCCTTGGTGGAAAACGACAGCAACGCGACGCGCGGCTTCACACCCATCAAATGCCGCGCGAGCCGCGCGGTGGAAACGGCGATGTCGGCGAGCTGATCCACCGTCGGATCAGGAATGACGCCGCAATCGGCCATGAACAGCACGCCGCCCTCGCCGATGCGCGTGTCCTCGACTTCCATGATCATGCAGCTTGAGGCCGCGCGGATGTCCGGGGCGGGCTTGATGATCTGGAACAGCGGGCGCAGCACGCTGCCGGTGTTGTGCGACGCGCCGGAAATCAGTCCGTCCGCCTGGTGCATCGCCAGCATCATCGCGCCGTAATAATTCGGCTGCAAAATCGCCTCGCGCGCTTCCGTCTGGCGCAGTCCCTTTTCGCGGCGCACGCGGTAAAAACGGTTTGCGAAATTGTCCAGGTCCTCGCTTGCGGCGGGATTGATGATGCGGATGCCGTCGAGCGAGACATTCAAGCCTTCCGCGACTTTTTTTATTTTCGCGGCATCGCCGAGAACGATGGGCACGCCGAGCCGCAGCGTGTGAAACTGCCGCGCCGCCTGCAAAATGCGCGGCTCCCCGCCTTCGGGGAAAACGACGCGCTTGGGATGCCGCTGCAATTTTTCGATGACATTGCCGATGAAACGCATGGCACAGGTTAGCCGTGAAACCTGAAACTGCAAAATGAAATTGCCACAGAGTCGCAGAGTCGCAGAGACCGGAAGATTCTCTTGCGATTTGCTCTGTGCCTCTGTGTCTCTGTGGCCAAAACATTTTTTGACTTGGATTGAAATGGCCGCTACGCTTTGAACTTCAATGCTCGAAGCCATCGAAAAACTTCTCGTCTTGCAGGATCGCGACCGCAAAATCCATCGCGTTCAAGAGGAACTCGCACAAATCGCGCCCGAACGCGAAAACCTTCGCAGCCGCGCCAACTCGACGCAATCGCAGCTCGACGCCGCGAAAAATCGCGTGAAGCAGATTGAGTCCGAACGCAAGCGGCTCGAACTCGAAGTTGAATCCAAAAAAGCGCAGATTGAGAAATACGCGAACCAGCAGTTGCAGACGCGCAAGAACGAGGAATACAAGGCGCTCGCGCACGAGATTGAAAATTGCAAGGCTGACATAAATAAAATTGAGGATCAGGAAATTGTTTTGATGGAGCAGACCGAGGCGGCGTTGAAGGAAGTCGCGCGCGCGAACGGCGAGGCGAACGAGGCGAAGAAACTTGCCGACAGCCTGATCGCCGAGCTTGGCCAGCGCGAGGAAAATTTCAAGAAGGAACTCGCCGCGTTGCAGTCGGGCCGCGCAGAACTGGCATCCGCCGTGGACGAATCCGCGCGCAACCGCTACGAACGGTTGCTCAAGGGCAAGGGCGACAACGTGGTCGTCGGAATCAATCACGGCGTTTGCGGCGGCTGCCACATGAAATTGCAGCAGCAGTTGATCGTGTCGTGCCAGGCGCAGAAGGAGATTGTGACCTGCTCAAGCTGCGGCCGGATTTTGTATTACGCACGCGACATGGAGCTGGCGACGGCGGAGTGAAATTCAACGCTCATGAAAAATGAATGAAACGGGCGCAAAGAATTCGGAAAAAGTCGGGCTGTTTCAAATCGTAGTTTTAATTCTTTCAATCATCGTGCTGGGCGCGCTTGGTGCTGATGCGGCTTTCAAATTGCCGAAAGAAGTTTCGGACATTCTTCAAACGCTCGACACGTTAGTTTGTATTCTATTGCTCACAGATTTTGTAATTCGATTTTACAAGGCCGAATCAAAACTAGCTTTTATGAAATGGGGGTGGATTGACCTCATCGCCAGCATCCCGAACATTCCGATTTTGAGAGTGGGACGTTTCGTCCGCATTTTGCGAATCATCCGTTTGTTGCGCGCAATACGAGCGACGCATAAAGTCAGTTCAATCCTTCTTAAAAGCAAACTTCAATGTTTGCCATGCGCTTTAGTTCTAACGGACGGTCAAAATAAAACAAGCCAGAACAGTCAGATTTTTACTGATCGCGTTTTAACTTGTCTATTTTTTCTTCAAGTTTTTCGAGTCGGGCTAGAATTTTGTTTTCTTCGTGAACAATACTTTGCTGCTTTGGCCCGACGAAAAACGATGCCGCAAGACCGCTCAAAATTCCAAAAAGGCCAATTCCAGAAATCATCAATACCATCGCCAGAATTCTTCCTTCAGTTGTGACCGGATACACGTCTCCATAACCCACTGTCGTAATTGTTGCCACGCTCCACCAAATTGCGTCGCACGCTGTTTTGATGTTTGCATAGGGGTCTTGTTGCTCGCAAATGAGAATTCCAATCGAGCAAAACATAACGAGTAGAAACGCAGTTAAAACGACTGACGCGACGCCGGTTTTGGAAGGGCGGAGAATCGCTTTCGGCTCGAAGACGGGCCTGACCACGAATAACAAGCGCTAGTTTGACTGCGGGTTCGCCGCGTTGCGTTCTTGCAACTGCTTTTCGAGGTAAGTGTCTTCATCGGACGACTCAAGCCACGCGGTCAGCCAGATGTTGCCGAGCATCTGGCCAGCCTTCACGAGCTGTCCGGCGAGAAACGGCACGCCGTCCATGCCCTTGCCGGGTTCGCCGGCAAGCTGGCCGTTCTTGTCCATTTCATAAAGCGGCTCGACGAATTTGTTCTGCCCGGCGAGATACGCGACGACATAACGGAAAAACGCCTCCGGGTCGCCCGCGTTCGGGATGCGCGCCGCCGGATTTATTTTCCCGACAAGCGTGTCAACCTTGATTCCGCCGGTTTTCTTGAAATAGCCGCCGTCAATCCACGCGTGAAACGTCGTCCGCGTCGTGTAGCCCTTCGGGTTGTCGTTCGGATCCCAGCCGTTGAAATACTTCGACGTGTGCAGCGGCTGCGAACCGTCGCCGACGTAATGCCCCATCACGCCCATCACATAAACGATGTCCGCCTGCGCGTTGGCAATCTCCTCGGGCGAGCCGCCGTATTGCTTGAGCGTCTTCAACACGGTGAAATCCGACTTCAATTTTTCATAATTCTCCGTGATGGCCCACGGCAGAAACCCGGCCAGTTCGCGCGTGTGGTCGGCGTCCTTGTCCGGGTCAATTGGCGGAAATCTGTCGGGATGAGCCAGGCGCGCCTTCGCAATGTCCGCGACAAAATCATAGCGCATGACCGGCAGCGTCTCCGGCGTCAGGCCGTAAAGCTTCAAGTCCTCCAGGTCAATGTAATGATCCGGCCCGTTGAAATGTTTCAGCGGCAAATCCGAAACGTTGCGCCAGCGGTCCGGCTCGCCCGCGAGAAACGCGATGCGCCCCTTGAGCGCGGGCGTCAACTGGATGCCGAAATCATCCGGCAGCGACGCCAGCGCCAGTTCGTTGACCGCGCGATGCCCCTCGTAATCCCACGCACCGGCATTGAAGGCAAACGCGCCGAGCGCAACGGCAATTGAAAAAAGTTTTTGTTTCATATTTTCCGCCGGACAGTTTAGCCGAACCGCCGCGGTTGCCGACAAAATTCGTGTCCATCCGTGTTAATTCGTGGTTAAATTTTTCGCGTGATAATCATCACCGATGAAAAATGCGCCGGCTATTCGCGCTACGCCCATCCCGAGCGTCCCGCGCGGATCACCGCCACGGTCGCGCGGTTGAAAAATCAAAATGAAATCCCGATTAAATGGATTGTCCCGGCAACAATTTCCGACGGGCAAATCCTCCGCGCCCACTCGCCCGAAATGCTCGCCCGGTTGAAAATCCCGCACGACTTCGACAACGACACGCCGTTTTTTGAAAACATTTCCGATTATGCGAAATCTTCCGCCGCCGCCGCGCTCGACGCTTTGAAAATCGCGCGGACCGGCGAAAATGTCTTCAGCCTCATGCGTCCGCCCGGCCATCACGCCACACGCGAACAATCCATGGGCTTCTGCTATCTGAACAACATCGCCATCGCCGTCCTCGAAGCGGTAGTGGGGCAGGCATCTTGTCTGCCTGCGTCTGGCAGGCTGGAAACCTGCCCCACCATAAAGCGCGTCGGCGTTTTTGATTTCGACGTGCATCACGGCAACGGCACGGAGGACATTTTGCTCGACCGCGAAGGCGTCGCGTTTTTTTCCGTCCACCAGTTTCCGGCGTATCCCGGCACTGGCGAAAAAAATGCCGGCAAGAATTGTTTCAATTATCCCGTCGCGCCCTCCGCGCCGCGCGAAATTTGGCGCGCCACGCTCGCCAGGGCGCTCGCTGACTTGAAGAATTTCCAGCCTGAACTCGTCGCCGTGTCCGCCGGATTCGACGCCTACGAGCGCGACCCGCTGGCCGACGGCACATTGCTCGCGGAAGATTTTCACTGGCTCGGCCGGGAATTGCGCGCGTTGAAAATCCCGTTCTTCAGCCTGCTCGAAGGCGGTTACAGCCGCGATTTGCCGGAACTCATTTTGGCCTATCTCAAAGGCGTCGAGGGAAAGTGATTCCTCTCGACAAACGGAATTGGAAATTTAATCTCCGCCAATGTCGTCGCAGCATTTCGGCACCATCGTGATCATCGGCATTTTCGCATGGAGCATTTTCCGCCGCGTGCGCCGCAACATCGGCCGGCAGAAATTGCATCCGCGCCGCGCAGCCACTTCCATCATCATTTTGTCGGCCATCAGCATTTTGATCGCCGTCACGTCCTTCCAAAATTCAAATTTGCTTCTGGGTTTTGGCGGCGGGCTGCTGCCCGGCGCGCTGCTGGGTTTTTTGGGACTGCGCTTCACGCGGTTTGAAACGAACGCCGACGGCCATTTTTACACGCCCAATATGCACATTGGCATCGCGCTTTCAGTTTTGTTCGTCGGGCGCATCGCTTACAGGTTCATGATGCTCAACGACGCGGCAGCCGTTCCAAATCATCCGCAAGCTTTTCAAAGCCCGCTGACGCTTTTAATCCTAGGCCTATATGTCGGCTACTACCTCGTTTATCAGGCCGGCCTGCTCATCCACAGCCGCGACAAGAAATAATTTCGCAGACGCACGCCGAATCGCATTGCTCTCGCGCCCGCTTCTTCGCAAATTAGGCGCATGAATTTGGACACGCTTTATTCCGAACTGACACTTAAGACAAAGGCCAAGCTCGTGCTCATCGTGCTCGACGGACTTGGCGACATCGCGACGAAGGAACAGAATTATCTCACGCCGCTCGAAGCCGCCTCGACGCCGAACCTCGACAAGATCGCCAAGGATTCCGCGCAAGGCCGCATGATTCCGGTCGCGCCCGGCATCACGCCCGGCAGCGGCCCCGGCCATCTCGGTTTGTTCGGCTACGACCCGCTGGAATTTCAAGTCGGCCGCGGCGTCATCGAGGCGCTCGGCCTCGGAGTTGAGTTGAAGCCGGGTGACGTTTGCGCCCGCGCGAATTTCGCCACGCTCGACGAAAAGGGAATTGTCACCGACCGCCGCGCCGGAAGAATTGCAACGGACGTTTGCGAAAAACTTGTCACATTGCTCACGGCCAAAATTAAAAAAATCGGCGACACGGAAATCATCATCAAGGCCGGCAAGGAACATCGCTTCGTCGTCATCTTTCGCGGCAAAGGACTCGAAGGCCCGTTGACCGACGCCGACCCGAACCGCGAGGGTTTTCCAATTCCAACCGTTCATCCGCGCGACGAAAATAATTCCGGCCAGAAAAAAATGGCCGCGCTCATCGCCGATTTTTACAAAGCCGCGCTGCCGATCATTGCCAAGGAAAAACCGGCGAACGGTTTTCTCATGCGCGGCATCGCGCACCAGCCGCACATCCCGATTTTCGAGGAGCGCTACAAATTGAAGCCTGCGTGCCTTGCGGTTTATCCGATGTATAAGGGCCTCGCACAGCTCGTCGGCATGAAAAAAATCGAGGCGCAGACCATCCAGCAGCAGTTCGAATTGTATCTCAAGGAATACGACAACTTCGATTTCTTTTTCATCCACTACAAATACACGGACAAGGCGGGCGAGGACGGCGACTTCACGGCGAAAATGAAGGCCATCGAATACTTTGACGCCGCGCTGCCGATTTTATTGCGTCAAAAGCCGGACGTGCTCGTCATCACCGGCGACCACTCGACGCCCGTGTCCGTCAAAGGCCACTCATGGCATCCGCAGCCTGTGCTGCTGCACTCGGAATTTTCCGGCTCGGACAAGCTCGAGCGCTTCACCGAAACCGGCGCGAACATCGGCTCGCTCGGAGTTTTTGAATCGAAATTTCTCATGCGCCTGATGCAGGCCAATGCGAAGATGTTCGACAAGTTCGGTGCGTAATTTTGATTTTGCTCAAATTTTGAATTTGAATAATGAGACTCCTCACGTCGTCTCCTGCATTTTTTAGAAATGAACCTGCCGAACAAACTCACGGTTTCGCGATTCGCGCTGACGGTTCTTTTTCTTTGCGCGCTGTTCTGCCCCTGGCCGGTTCCTTTTCGCTACACGCTGGCGCTGGTTTTTTTCTGCGCGGCGGGCGTGACAGATTTTTTCGACGGGCACATCGCGCGGGCGCGCGGCCTCATCACCAACTTCGGCATCCTCATGGACCCGCTGGCCGACAAAATAATGACCTGTTCCGCGTTCATTGCGTTCGTCGAAAGCACGCATCTGCACCCCGACGCGCCGGTCAAGGTTGCCGCATGGATGGTCATCGTCATTGTCTCGCGCGAACTGGCCATCACCGGGTTGCGCCTGCTGGCGGCGTCGAAAAACGTCGTCCTGGCGGCTGAAAGATTCGGCAAGCACAAGACGATTTCACAAATCATCGCCATCATCGCGCTCCTGCTGGTGGACGCGAACGCCGAATGGAACCCGCCGCTGCAAAAAATGTTCGCCGGCTGGCTGCCGCTGTTTGCGGAAATCATGCTGTGGGTGACGGTCGCGCTGACGGTGGCGTCCGGCATGATTTATTTGTGGCGCAACCGCGAGATTTACCTGGGCGACGTGTGAAGTAGGAGACGACGTGAGGAGTCTCTAATTTTGGAATTGAGTCTCGTCACCTCGACTCCTACGAAATTATTTCTTCGGCAGCGGCAGCGTGTCGCCGGAATTGGCCGGCTGATAAACGGCGGGCGGCAGATTGGCGAGCGGGTCTGCGCCGTTGTGCCGCCGCCACGCCCAATGCGCGACGGCCAGAACCACGGCCAGCACCAGGATTCCGCCGGTGGCCAGCACCACTTTTACGTTCACCTTCGAGAGCAGAAAAAAGACGTGGTCGAACGGCGATTTGGCCTCCTCGGTGAGCGGCGGCGGCTCGCTGAATTTTTCCGTCCCTTTCAATTCGACTTCGAGCGCGGCCGTGATTTGCGGCAAGTCCAGCTTGAGCATCGCCGCGTAATTTTTCACCGAGCCGCGGATGTAGACCGGCGCGGAAAACGCGCTAAAATTTCCCTCTTCGAGCGCGCGGATGTGGTCGGTGCGGATTTTCGTCGCGTCGGCGACCTGCTGCACCGTGAGTTTTTTTGCTTCGCGCGCCGCGCGGAGTTGTTCGGCAACCGTTGGCATTCCGTTTATTTAGCGCGATTGACGTGGACTTGGCAATCATGGAAAATGCCAGAAATGGCCTTGCTCCCAAAATCCAAATTGTGGCGGACAATAATAATTGTTCTTGGAGTTTCTATTTTTCTGGTTGCATTTTTCTACGCCGAGGAGGACTTGCGCGGCTGGCTGGCGTGGGAGCATTGCAAACATGAGTTGGCGGCCAAAGGCGAAATTCTGGATTGGAACGCCTACATTCCGCCGCCCGTGCCGGACGACCAGAATTTTTTTAAGGCACCGCAAATGGCTGAATGGTTTGTCAGAAACAACAGCCCTTCTGCCAAACAAACAAGTTTGTCGCAGCATCTGGCATATCCGTCTGACCTTGCAAAGCAGACTGCCTCGAACGTCCCGGTTGAAGCGGCCAGAATTTTTATCGTGCCGGAAAACAATTCCAGCAATGTATTGCAATTTGATGACGCAGCAACAGGGAGGCGCGTGCGTGAAATTATCGAGGATGCGATCGGCGATAGCTCAATGGGATCGCAAGGTCTTTTGCTGACGGCAAAAAAATTGAATCAAATCAGGCCGGTTGAAATCCGCCTGCAAGCCGACAAAATCCCGTCCGCCGATGAAGTTGCCGGCTTCTTCGATGCCGGTATCACTGCGACAAACATCGGACCCGTGCGCGTCGAAAGAGGAATTGATCAGAATATGTTTCGCGTCCTGTTGGTTCCAAAAGCATCCATTTCAGCTGCGGATTATCTGGCATGGGGTGAACAAGCCGGGCCGGATTTTGATTTGATCCGCGAAGCGTTGAAACGTCCCTATGCGCGCATGGACGGCGACTATTCAAAACCATCCGAGATTCCAATTCCAAATTTTATCATCGTCCGCAATATCGCGCAGACGCTCGCGCAGCGCGCGCAATGTGATTTGCTGCTCGGCCAGCCGGACAAGGCTTTGCAGGAACTGACGCTGCTTCACGATATGCGCCATTTGCTGGAAGCCGCGCCGTCAGGCAAGCCGATGACTTTGGTCGCGGCGATGATCAATGTCGCCGTCACCGGGCTTTATGTGGATACAATATCCGGCGGATTTCAATATCGCACATGGCAGGAGCCGCAACTGGCCATGCTTCAAGAACAGCTCGCGGACATCAATCTGACTCCATTTGTGTTTGCGGCACTCCAAGAAGAACCGGCGGGGGAATGCCGCACTTTCATCGCTTACGCAGGCGAAATAATGAAAGACACCTCGGATCCAAAGAGAAGAAAGGGGCTTTTGGGGAAATTAAAAGACCCGTTCTGGCGGCTGTATTATGTTGATCCGCGCGGTTGGATTTACCAGAACATGGTCAACGTCGCAGTGCTTCAACAAAAACCGTTGGACGGTTTTGATCTCGCGCATGACACTGTTGCTCCGAGCAAAATAGACGAAGCATCACTCGCAGTCGAAAAATTTGTCGCTCGCGGAAAATCGCCGTATAAACTTCTGGCGGCAATCGCCACTCCCAACTATTCACGGGCGGAACAAACCACCGCTCACAATCAAACAATGGTGAACGAGGCGCAAATCGCCTGTGCGCTGGAGCGTTATCATCTCGCGCATGGCGAATATCCCGAAACCCTCGACGCGCTCTCGCCGCAATTCATTGACAAGATTCCGCACGACATCATCGGCGGCGACCCGCTCATTTACCGCCCCACTGCCGATGGGAAATTCCTGCTCTACTCCATCGGCTGGAATGAAAAGGATGACGATGGAAAAAGCGTCGGGACTGGGGCCGATTACGCCAAAGGCGATTGGGTCTGGAAAAATTAGCCACAGATGGACACAGATTCACACAGATGATTTTAATCTGTGTTTCATCTGTGAAAATCTGTGGCTAAAACCGCACGAGCTTCGCAGAAACAATTCTTTGATTGATTGAACCTTTTCTCGCCTCGCGCATTCCACTTTGTATAAATGCTGGCAGTGGCTATAGCCGAACAATTGCCCGTGCAACAGGCCCGCGAAGGAAATCCGGAGGCTTGGGACACGCTCTTTCGCCGCTACCAACTGCCGCTATACGTCTATGTTTTTGAACTGGCCCACAACGAGCATACGAGCCTCGACATCGTGCAGGAGGTTTTTATCGCCGCCGCGCGGCACATCGGCGGCCTGCGCGACGACGAAAAATTCGGCGGCTGGCTCTTTGGCATCGCGCACCAGAAAGTCATCCAGCTTTGGCGAAAGCACGGCGGCAAGGAGATTTTGTTCGATGAAATTCCTGAATCGGCGGATGAATTTGAAGACAGCCCGGACGACTTGCTCATCCGCCGCGAACAGGAAATTGAATTTATGAACCTGCTGAATCAACTGCCATTGCCGCAACGCTCGGTGCTGCTGCTGCATTTTGTCGAAGATTTTTCCCTCGAAGAAATCGCGCGCATCACCGAAACGCAAATTGGCACGGTCAAGTCACGATTGCACTACGCCAAACGCGCATTGCGAAAATTACTGGAGGAGAAAAAATGAAAACGCCGCGAGAAATTCTGTTTGCCCATCATCAAAACGCCGCACCGAAACTCGACGCCATGCGCTGCGAAGTCGTGGCCGGATTAAACCACCAAGACACAAAGGCACGAAGCGGAGCAGTTAACTTGGTGTCTTGGTGTCTTGGTGGTTCAAACAAGTTATGGCTGGAACTCATCTGGCCGTGCCGCCGGATTTGGGCGGGTCTGGCCGCGATCTGGATTTTGATTTTCACCGTCAATCTTTCGCAGCGCGACCCGTCTGAAATGATGGCGCAAAAAACTCCGCCGTCGCCGGAAATGATTCTGACATTCCGGCAGCAGGAAATGTTGCTGGCCGAGTTGACCGGCCAAAACGAGCCGCAAACCGCCGAGCACCCGAAGACATTTTCGCCGCGACCAAGCAGCGAACGCAGTATTGAAACTTTAATGACGTAGGAGACGACGTAAGGAGTCTCTGACTAGAAAATCAGAGTCTCGTGACCTCGACTCCCACAAAAAAATTATGAACGAAATACCAAAGACCAAATCAGGCTGGCGATGGCCGCGACGGATTTTGATTGCGCTGGCGGTTCTCGCCACGCTGGTTGCGATTTTTTACACCGAGGAAGACTGGCGCGGCAAGCGCGCGTGGGAAAATTGCAAACGCGAACTTGAAGCCAAAGGCGCGGTGCTGGATTGGAATGCCTACATCCCGCCGCCTGTGCCGGACGACCAGAATTTTTTTACCGCAAGCACCAACATCTACTTGCGATTCGTAAAGCAGCAAGATGAAACGCGGGCAGAAGCGGCGGCGCATCTGCAATGGCTGCGTCTAATCAATTACTTCACCAATGAATCCTATTCATTTCCAATTCTTGATTTCGCCAAATCCAATCAGCCGGTTGTGGCGGAAATTTCTTTCACCACTGCAAAAAATGATTCAGCCATCAATCTCGATGACCCGGCGGCGCGCGACAAAATTCAAAATCTGGTTCGCACGACCATTGGCCGGAGCATCAACGGTGCGCAAGGATTTTTGTTTTCCGAATTGCCGCTGGATCATCTTTCGCCTGCCAAAATTGAGTTGCAGTCGTCCGGCCCTGTGTCCATCGGCGATTTGGAAAATTTTATTCCGTCCGATCTGGTCACAAACATCGGCAAGCTCGTAATCAAGGCGACCGTTGACCCGAAAAATTTTCAAGTAAAGTTTGTCTCCGGCCGGATTACGGCTGCGGCGGATTATTTGAAATGGAGCGACCAATTTGTTCCGGCCTTTGATGAAGTCCGCGCGGCTTTGAAACGGCCTTATGCAATCATTCCCGGCGATTATTCAGTTCCTTATTTGATACCCATTCCAAATTTCGTGACGATGCGCGCGCTTGCGCAAACTTTAGCTCAACGCGCGCAATGTGACTTTTTGCTCGGCAAGCCAGATGACGCGTTGCATGAATTGACTTTGATTCACGATGTCTGCCGTATTTTGGAAAAACCTCCGACAGGAAAACCTGAAACGCTCGTCGAGGCGATGATCAACGTGGCGATTTCGGGACTCTATGTTTCAACTATTGGCGACGGATTCAAACTGAACGCATGGGGCGAATCGCAAATGGCCGCTCTACAAAAACAACTGAAAGAAACAGAACTCGCGCCGTATGTAGTCGCCGCGCTTGAAGCCGAACAAGCAAGTTCAAGTCACACTCTTGAAACAACGCCCGCATCAAAAATTGGAGAATTGTTTAGTATGGTTGTTTCCACATCTGGACAAAATAATCACAGTGTTTGGAAAAAAATCACCAATCCGATGTATTTGTATTTCAAATTTTGTCCACGCGGATGGATTTATCAAAACATGGTCAATGGTGTTACTCTTCTCAAATTAGGATATAAAGATGGCGTTGATTTGAAACAGGACACGATTTCACCATCGTCTTTTGACAAGGCCAATCGCGATTTGACAAAATTATTAAATCGCAGAACGCCATTTAACGTCTGGGCGCAAATTGCCATTCCCAATTTCACCAAAGCATGGCAAACCACGGCGCATAATCAAACATTGATCAACGAAGCGCAAATCGCCTGTGCGCTGGAGCGTTATCATCTCGCGCGCGGAAATTATCCCGAAACACTTGACGCGCTCGCGCCGCAGTTCATGGAAACAATCCCGCACGACATCATCGGCGGACAGCCGTTGCATTATCGCCGGACGGATGATGGAAAATTTTTGCTCTATTCCATCGGCTGGAATGAAACGGATAATGGCGGACAGGAAGTTTCAGCACCGACAATATACAGTTCCATTGATTACACAAAAGGTGATTGGGTCTGGAAAAATTAGCCACAGATGAACACAGATTTACACAGATGTTTTTATCTGTGTTTCATCTGTGAAAATCTGTGGCAGATACCGCGCTCACTTCACCTTCACCCGGAACCCGCTCGCGTCCGTCATTTTTTCCAGGTCGCCGCCGTAAAACTTTTCGCGGAATTCCTCCGTTTCGAGCAGGTGCTGGGACAAATCCTTTTTGTCGCGCTGGATGATGAATTTCAGTTCGTCCAGATCGTCCGACCAGCGGAAGCCGTTGAAAAATTCCGCGCCCGCGAACTGCGTCTTGTAGAGCGCGTTGTCCGAATAGCACGTGCCGAGGTAAAGATTTTTGCAACTGCGCTCCGCGAACAGCGCCACTGCCGAGGTCATCATGAACATGCCGAGGTTGCGCGCGTAATAATTCAGGTCATAGAACGCGTAGTAGTAAAATGCGAGCGACTTGCCCTCGACGTAAAGCGTGGCGACGCCGACTTCCTTGTTCGTCTCCAAATCTATGAACACGAGCAGATGCGAAATGATGGGCGAGGCGAACAGCGCGTCGAGCCGCTCGAAGGACATCACGTCCTTGCCGAACTTGATGTCAGCGTAGGTTTTGAAGAATTGCCGTTTCTCCGGCGTGTAATCAAAGTCCTCGCGCGAAACCAACTCAATGCCGATGCCTTTGCCCTTGCGGATGATGCGGCGGTTTTCCGACGACGGCTTGAACTTCTGCAAATTCACGCGCACCTGCCGGCACAAATAAAACCGGTCGAGATTGCGCGACGACGGCAGAAAGCCTGCGTTGAAAATGTCCGCCGGCGTTTCGCCTGTTTCGGGAAACGCCCAGACCGCATACGGAAACTGGTAGTTTTCGTAGTCGGAATTTTGCTCGGAAAAAAGGAGCTTCATGGCCGCATCGTCCGCCACGGATTAAACACCGAACACCGGGGAAAAGGAAATTCTTAAATCGCGCACTCCGCAACATCAGCCGTTCGCCGCCATTTACTTTCCGCCGCCGCGCTGCTAAAACTTCCATGTGTTCAACGCCGCCGACATCTGGAAAAAGCTCAATTCGCCGCGCCGGTTGTTTTTGATCGCCGGGCCTTGCGTGATTGAAAATGAAAAGCTCTGCCTGCAAACCGCCGCGTCGCTCAAAAAAACCTGTGCGTCGCTCGGCATTTATTACGTCTTCAAGGCCAGCTTCGACAAGGCCAACCGCACATCGGCAAAATCCTTTCGCGGGCCGGGAATTGAAAACGGCCTGAAAATCCTCGCCAAAGTTCGCGAAAAATTCGGCGTGCCGGTTTTGACCGACGTTCACAGCGAAGCTCAAGTCAGCGCAGCAGCCGAAGTTGTGGACATCTTGCAAATCCCGGCGTTTCTCTGCCGCCAGACCGATTTGATTGAGGCCGCCGTTGCGACGGGAAAAATTGTGAACCTGAAAAAGGGACAATTTCTTTCGCCGCAGGAAATGGGGCGCGTCGCGGAAAAAGCGCGGCTCGCGGGCGCAAAAAAAATCCTGCTCACGGAACGCGGCACGACTTTTGGCTACAACAATCTCGTGGCCGATATGCGCTCGATTCCGATCATGAAATCGTTTGGCTTCCCGGTCGTGTTCGACGCGACACACTCGGTTCAACTGCCCGGCGGCGGCGGCGATAAATCATCCGGCCAGCGTGAATTTGCGCCGGTGCTGGCGCGCTGCGCGCTGGCGGCGGGCGCGGACGGAATTTTTCTCGAAACTCATCCGCAGCCGGACAAGGCGTTGAGCGACGGGCCGAACATGATTCCGCTAGGCGAAATGGCAACGGTGTTGAGCTCTTTATTAAAAATTTACGAAGCGGCGAAATGAAAAAAAATCGATCAAAAGTTTTTGCCGGTTTTATATTCTTTGCGTTAATCGTCTGTCCAATCGGTTGTGGAATGTTTGCTATGTTTCAAAAACATACTTACAACTGGAAAACTGGTATGCCTTCCTTGAAGAATCAAGTCATCGCATTTCAACAAGCCAATAAACGATGGCCAAATAAATACGATGATCTTGTTACCTTTATGAAGCAGACGGTTACTAACTTTGTTCCTGAATCGTATGACCGCATTGATTTCATAACGAAGCCTGACGGCAATTTGGAGATTGATGTTTATGTATTCGATGGAGGGACGACAAATTGTATAATTTTGAAAGCACCTCATAAACTTTGAATTCCATGCCCGCAAAAATTTCCGCCGCCATCCGCCAGCGCGCCGCGCGCATCAAATTATTTTTGTGCGACGTGGACGGCGTGCTGACCGACGGCTCGGTTTTCATCGGCGGCGAGCGCGAGTTCAAGCGGTTCAACATTCGCGACGGTCTCGGCTTGGTTTTGGCGCGGCGCGCGGGCTTGAAAATCGGCTGGGTCTCGGCGCGTCCGTCGCCGGCGACGAAAATGCGCGCGGATGAATTGAAAATCCATTTTCTCGTCCAGCAGGGCGACCGCTTGAGCAAGACGGGCGCGATTGAAGAGCTTCTGGCGCGGGAAAAAATGAGCTGGAACGACGTTTGTTTTGTCGGGGACGACATCGTGGACTTGGGGCCGTTGAGCCGCGCCGGGTTTTCCGTCGCGGTCGCGGACGGCGTGGACGAGGCGAAGGCAAAGGCGGATTTCACCACGCGCGCGGCGGGCGGGCGCGGCGCGATCCGCGAGGTGATTGAAATGATTTTGAAGGCGCAAGGAAAATGGAATCCGTTTGTCGAACATTATTCGGAATGAAAACGAACCGGGAAAATTTTGAATTTTTGATTTTTGATTTTGAGTTGGAAAACTTGAAACCAAAAATTCAAAACTTAAAATTCTTTCTGGTTCTTGCGGTTTCATTTTTCATTTCCACCTCAAGCAATCACGCGCAGCAAACCGCCGCAGGCCATGCAAGTGATTTCAGTTCGGTGGAATACTTTGACGCGCCGAATGAAAAGCAGATGAAGTCGCGGCTGTCGGGCGCGGAGGCGTCGCCAGAGGCGGGCGGGCTGCTCGAAATCAAACAGCTCAAGCTCGAAATGTTCGACACGAACGGCGTGACGGAGGCGGTCGTGGAAGCGCCAGAATGCGCCTATGACACGATGAAAGGCGTGGCGAGTTCGGCGGGACACCTGCAATTGCGGACGGGCGACGGAAACCTCCAGATCGAGGGTGACGGTTTTTTGTGGCGGCAGACGAACCAATGGCTCACCATTTCAAATCATGTCCAAACCGTGATCAAAGGCGCGCTCGAAAGCAAAGCTGATTTGTGAAAAAAATTTATCTCATCGCGTTGTCCGCCCTGACGACCACCGGGATTTTACGCTCGCAGACGAATGCACCGAACACGAACGCCGCCGCGGAAATCCTCGCGCTGGTGACGACGAACGCGCCGCCGCCCAAGCCGATGACGCCCGCGACGACGCAGATTGATTCCGACAGCTTTGATGGCGATTTGAACGGGCGACGGGCGATTTACAGCGGCCATGTGCGTGTGACTGATCCGCGCATGACATTGACCTGCGCGCGGCTCATCGCCGATTTGCCGCCGGCGGGCGGGCGCATCAACCACATTGTCGCCGAAACGAACGTGGTGATTGACGCCACGGATGACAAAGGCGCGACGAACCACGTCACTTGCGACAAGGCGGTTTATGACTACAACGTGCAGGGATCGGTGACGAACGACACGATCACGCTCACGGGCAATCCGCAGATTGTCAACGCGCAGGACACGAACACCGCCGACGTGATCGTCTGGAACCGGGCGAACGGCCATATTTACGAGACCAGTCCCCATATGTCCGGCGAGAATCTTGGCGGCGCGGGCGCGAACACAAACGGACTGCCTGCGCCAAAATTATTTTGAAATGGAAACGGCCGCGCCAAAATCGAACGGAGCGCTGCTCACCACGGAAAAACTGGCGAAGCAATACGGCGGTCGGCGTGTGGTGGATGGCGTTTCGGTCAATGTGAACGCGGGCGAAATCGTCGGGCTGCTCGGACCAAACGGCGCTGGCAAGACGACGACGTTCAACATGGTCGTCGGCGTGGTGAAGCCGGACGAGGGCGCGGTGAAATTTTCCGGGCGCGAAATCGCGGCTTTGCCGATGCACAAACGCGCGCGGCGCGGCATCGGTTATCTGACGCAGGAGCCGTCGGTGTTCCGAAAACTTTCGGTCGAGGAAAACATCCTGGCGATTCTCGAAACTTGCAAACTGTCGGCGGACGAGCGCACCGTTCGCCTGAAGTATTTGCTCGAAGAACTGGATTTGACGCCGGTGGCCAAAAGCAAGGCGTATCAATTGAGCGGCGGCGAAAAGCGGCGGCTGGAAATCACGCGGGCGCTGGTCACAAGCCCGAAACTGCTTTTGCTGGACGAGCCGTTCGCGGGAATTGACCCGATTGCGAAATACGAGGTCGGAAAAATCATCCGGCGGCTCAAGGAACGCGGGCTGGGTATTTTGATCACGGACCATGATGTCCGCGAGATGCTGAAAATCATTGACCGAGGCTACATCATTTACAAAGGCCGGGTGCTGGTGGAAGGCTCGGCGGAATTTCTGGCGAACGACCCGAAGGCGCGGGAAATTTACCTGGGGCCGGAGTTTAACATTTAATTTTAAGTTTTGAGTTTTTAATTTTCAGTTAAACTGCGCACAACGATCCAACTTGAAATTCAAAACTAAAAACTAAAAACTGAAAATTCACATGGCACGCCCGTCCATCACGGTTGAACAGTTTTTTAAGGAGCACGCCGCCGCGTTGCAGATGCGGCTGCTGGCGGACGGGCGCGGCTTGCAGCGCATCATCCGCGAGCCGACGGTCAACCGGCCCGGCCTCGCGTTGAGCGGGTTCACGCAGTATTTCGCCTACAAGCGCGTGCAGGTTTTCGGCCACGCGGAGGTTTATTATCTGCGGTCGCTCACGAAGGCGGAGCGCGCGGAGCGTTACGCCAATTTTTTCGCCTACAAAATTCCGTGCATCGTTTTCAGCCGGGGCTTGAAACCGGACAGGGAATTTCTCGCCGCCGCCGAAAATGCGGGCGTGCCGGTTTTTCAAAGCCCGCTGGTGACGATGAAGTTCATCAACAACGCGACGCTCGAACTGGAGATGATGTTCGCGCCGCGCGGCACGGAAATCGGCAGCATGGTGGACATCCTCGGCGTAGGCGTGATGATCCGCGGCGACAGCGGCATCGGCAAAAGCGAGGCCGTCCTCGCGCTCATCGAGCGCGGCTACAGCCTCGTGTCCGATGACGTGACAAAAGTCACGCTGGTCGGCGGGCGCGACGTGCTGGGCACCGGCTCGGATTTGACGCGCAACCACATGGAGATTCGCGGCATCGGCATCATCAACGTCGCCGCCATGTTCGGCGTCAAAAGCGTCCGCAAGGAAAAAACCCTCGACCTCGTCGTCACGCTCAAGCTGTGGGACGAGGTCGCGGACGTGGACCGCGTCGGCATGGAGCAGGAGTTCGTGAAAATTCTGGACGTGGACATTCCGCACATCATCATCCCCGTCCGGCCCGGACGCGACCTTGCGCGGCTCGTCGAGGTTGCCGCGTATCAGACGAAATTGAAAATGTCCGGCCAGAACGCCGCGAAGGAATTGAACGACCGCCTCATCGCGCACATGAGCCTGGCCGCCCAGCCGCCAACGTAAAAATAAATGGTCAATATGTCCCGCATGGTTTAAGATAAAATGAGCAAGCCGATGAGCGCAAAGAAAACGGACGGCAACGTCTTTTCAAAGGAAGTGGTGATTTTGAACAAGCTGGGCATCCACGCCCGGCCCGCCGCGCTCTTCGTCAAGACCGCCAACCGCTTCGGCTGCGACATCTTCGTGGAAAAGGACGGCGAAAAAATCAACGGCAAAAGCATCATGGGCTTGATGATGCTCGCCGCCGGCCCCGGCAGCAAACTCACCATCCACTGCCACGGCGCGGACGCGCAACTGGCCGCCGCCGAGATTGAAGCACTCGTCAAACGCAAGTTTGACGAGGAATAAATTCTGTGAACAATTCATTTCACAAACGCAGTCAGTTTTCTTCTCTGCTTATTGTCGTATTGCTGGGTTGCTGCGCGGTTTTGGCATTTTCATCCTGCTCGAAGAAGGCAAGCACCGCCATCATTGGAAAATGGCAGGGGCAGGACATCATTGAATTCCGCAAAGACGGCAAATTTATCAACTATCACGATGTAGTTGCCGGTTCATCTGGAAATACAAAAATTTTCAAACAAGAGACGGATGGAAAATACACTTTCACAGATGCCAATCACATGAACCTGCGATTCAACTCGGGTGGAATTTCGATCCGTTGTGAAGTCCACATTCACGGCAACCAGATGGACATGACTATGATCTTGCCGAGAGACAGCCAACAGCAAAAAGTAAATTTAAAGCGGCTGGAGTAACAAAAAATAGCTCGATATTTTCCCCTACAGACTTTTGGACTTTTAACTTCGGGTTTCGGACTTTAACTTTGACACATGGCTGCCGCTGAAATTGACATCAAATACGTCGCGCATCTCGCGCGCATCTCGCTCACGCCCGACGAGGAGAAAAAACTCGCCGCGCAACTCGGCGGCATCCTCGGCTATATCGAAAAGTTGAAGGAACTTGACGTGGCCGGTGTCGAACCGACCGCGCACGCCGTCCCGATGGTCAACGTCACGCGCGCCGACGAAATCCGCCCGTCAATTTCGCACGACGAAGCCATGCGCAACGCGCCCAAACAAGCCAACGGACTTTTCATCGTGCCAAAGATTGTGGAATAAATTTCAAGCCACAGATGGACACAGATAAACACAGATTTTTAGCAAAAGTGGCCGACTGCAATTTGTCATTTTTGAATCTGTGTCCATCTGTGTTTATCTGTGGCTAAAAATCCGATGCTCAACCAACTCACGATTTCCGAACTCGCCGCAAAACTTGCCAAGCGCGAAGTCTCCGCGCGCGAAGCCGTGCAATCGTGCCTCGACCAGATTGCGCGCGTGGACGGAAAAATTCACGCGTTCATCAGCCACGATTCTGCCGACGCACTCGCGCAGGCGGATGCCGCTGATAAATTGCTTTCAAATGGTGGCAGCGGCGCAAGCCGCCCGCTGCTCGGAATTCCAATCGCAATCAAGGACGTTCTCGCCGTCAAAAACCAGCCGTTGAATTGCGCGTCGAAAATTCTCGGAAAATTTATTTCGCCCTACGACGCGACCGCCGTTGAAAAATTGAAGGCGGCGGGCGCGATTGTTTTTGGCCGCTTGAACATGGACGAATTTGCGATGGGCAGCTCGACGGAAAATTCCGCGTTCGGCGTCACGCGCAATCCGTGGGACGTTTCGCGGATTCCCGGCGGCTCGTCCGGCGGGTCGGCGGCGGCGGTCGCGGCAGATGAAACGATTGCCAGTTTGGGAACAGACACGGGCGGTTCAATCCGCCAACCGGCTGCGTTGTGTGGCGTGGTTGGCTTGAAGCCGACTTACGGGCGCATTTCGCGTTACGGCCTCGTTGCGTTTGCCAGTTCGCTCGACCAAATCGGTCCGTTCACGAAGGACGTGCGCGACGCGGCGACGTTGCTCGGCGTCTTGAGCGGGATTGACCCGCGCGATTCCACAAGCGTGCCGCAGCCGGTTCCAAATTATTCCGCCGCGCTCAACGGTGGCATCAAAGGCTTGAAGCTTGGCCTGCCGAAGGAATACATGATTGGCGGCCTCGACCCGGAAGTGAAGGCCGCCGTGGACGCCGCCGTCAAGCAGTTGGAAAAAATCGGCGCGGAGATTGTGGAGATTTCGTTGCCGCACACGGATTACGCCGTCGCCACTTATTATATCATTGCCACGGCGGAGGCGTCGGCAAACCTGGCACGGTTCGACGGAATCCGCTACGGCCTGCGCGTGGATGGAAACGATCCGGCGGAACTTTACAGCAAGACGCGCGGCGCGGGTTTCGGCGACGAGGTGAAACGCAGGATTATTCTCGGCACTTACGTTTTGAGCAGCGGCTATTACGATGCTTATTATTTGCGCGCGCAAAAAGTCCGCACGCTCATCCGCAACGATTTTCTCAAGGCGTTTGAAACGGTGGATGCGATTGTGACGCCGACCACGCCGACGGCGGCGTTCAAGATCGGCGAAAAATCGGACGACCCGCTGCAAATGTATCTGTCCGACATTTTCACAATCTCGTGCAACCTCGCGGGCATTTGCGGCATCAGCATTCCATGCGGTTTTACTAAATCACCGAAACTGCCGATTGGCCTGCAATTGCTCGGCAGGCCGTTTGGCGAGGAAATGCTCCTGAAGATTGCAGCGGCTTTTGAGCAGAATACATTGTGGCACAAAGACAGGCCGGTGATTTAAGCCGGAAAGGTCGCATGATACCAACCCAGCGCATCCGCAAGATCACATTCTGGCTCGGACTGACCCTGCCCGTGTTCGCGCTGCTGGCGGCAGTCTGGGTCACGCACGAGACGAACGGCCAGTTCAGCGCCGCGTTTGCCTCCGTTACCCGCACCTATAAATTCCTGGACATCCTCGCGGTGTCTCAGACGCATATCGCGGAAGCCGAGACCGGACGGCGTGGCTGGCTGCTGACCGGACACAACGATTATTTCCAGCAGTATGACAACGCCATGGCGACCTTCCAGAACGACATCGGGCAGTTAAACATCCTCGCCGCCGACAACCCGGAACAGCAGGCCAGCCTCAATGAACTTGATGGCCTCGTCGTCAGACGGCTGGCGCTGGATCCCAAAAAGAATGTGTCCGAAAAAACCAATTCCACCGGCGCGATGGCGATCCAACTGACAGACGAAGGACGGGACACCATGAGCGAAATCCGCGTCGTGCTGTTTCAGATGCGCGAACAGGAAACGGAACTGCTGGCCGGACGGCAGAAGGACGCCGAGGACAGGTTCATCTTCGACCAGACCGCGTCGCTGGTCCTGGTCGGCGTGACCGCCATCGCGCTCATCGCCATCGTCACCATTCTGATCCGGCTCGAAAAACTGCGGCAGATCGTCACCGTGTGCGCCTGGACCGGACAGGTAAAGGACGATGGCGAATGGATCCGGCTCGACGAATACCTCAAACGCCGCTTCGGCCTTTCCATTTCGCACGGCCTCTCCGATGAGGCGGCGGAAAAAATGAAGCGGGACATCGCGGAGCGCAACCGTTTGAAAGGCGCGCCCGCCCAAAATCCGCCGCGCTCGGATTGATCAAAAACGGACTTGCGGCGCAAGTAACTTGATGGTTACTTATGCCGGACGCATGGCCACGCCAGTCAAAACTGACAGCGGCGCGAAGCGCAATCCCGATCGCACGCGCGAACGGATTTTGTCCGCCGCGCTCAAGGAATTTGCCGCGAAAGGGTTCGCTGGCGCCCGCGTGGACATGATCGCGCGACGGGCGGCGATCAACAAGCGGATGCTCTACCATTATTTCGGAAACAAGGAAAAATTGTTCCGGGCAATCCTGCACCAAAAAATCGCCGAGCGGCGCGCGTGGGGGCTGAATCTGTCCAGCGATCCGGCGGAACGGCTGCCGTTCTGGTTCAAAACCGCGTGCGCCGACGCGGACTGGATACGCCTGCTCGAATGGGAGGCGCTGCAAAGCGACGGCAAAAAGGTGATTGACGAGGAGCAGCGGCGGGCGCTGTCGGCGGAGTGGCTCAAGCGTCTCTGCCAGCGGCAGGAGCGCGGGGAATTGTCGGCCGAATTCGACGCGCGGCATCTGGCGCTGGCGATGCAGTCGCTGACGATGTTCCCGATGGCGTTTCCGCAATTGACGCAGTTCATCATGGGACAGACCGTGGACGACCTGAAATTTCAGCGCGCCCACGCGGCGTTTTTGAAAAAATTCGCGGCGGCGTTCAGCCCATGAACGCGCGGCCCGTCAAAATCCATTTTGCGAAATGAAAACAGCATGAAAAAATCCACTTTGATTCCGGCAGCCATCGCCCTGGTTGCGGTGACAATGGCCGGCTGCTCGGCAAAAAAAAGCGTCCCGGTCGCGGTCGTGCCGGTGCTTGTCGCCAATTCGTTCGAGACGAATGTGCCGGTGCAGATTGACCCGCCGCCGGTCGGCCATGTGACGCCGGTCTCGTCGGTGGCGATCCACTCGCAAATCGGCGGCTTCATCAGCGCGGTGCATTTCGAGGAAGGTTCGGAGGTAAAATCGAACGCGCTGCTCTTTACGATTGACCCGCGCCAGGCGCAGGCGGTGCTGGCGCGCGACCAGGCGCAACTGACAAACACGGAACTCCAGTTTGACCGCGAACAAAAACTGCTCGGCCAGAAACTGGTTTCGCAGGATGAATTTGACACCAGCAAGGCCACCATGGACACGCTCGCAGCGACGGTGCAATCTGACAAATTAAATTTGAGCTTCTGTGAAATCCGCGCACCGTTCGACGGAGTGACGGGCAGTTTGCAATTTCACGAAGGCAATGTCGTCAAGGCGCCCGACGATACATTGCTCACGATCAATCAAATCCATCCGATTTACGTCGAGTTTGCCGTGTCCGAACAATATTTGCCGCAAATCCGGCAGGAGATTCGCGACCACAAATTGAAAGTGACTGTGACTTTTCAAAACATGACCGGTCCGCCGCCGGATGGCGTGTTGACTTTTGTGGACAACGGGGTGGACAAGACGACCGGCACGATTTTGCTCAAGGCGACGTTTCCCAACGATGATCGGGCGCTGTGGCCGGGCCAGTTTGTAAATGTCACGCTGACACTTTCAGAATTGACGAACGCGATTGTCGTGCCGTCGCAGGCGGTTCAGACCGGACAGACCAACCAATTTATTTACGTTGTCAAACCGGATCAAACGGTCGAGGAACGTCCGGTGACGATTGGCATTGCGTATGACGGTGAAACGGTGGTCGAAAAAGGATTGAAGGCGGGTGAAACCGTCGTGACGGACGGACAGCTTCGCCTTGCGCCGGATGTGAAGGTCAGCGTCAAGAGTTCCGGCGATTCCGCCACAAATTCGACGGCGAATTAAAATGAAAAAAACAGTCGAGAGCCGAGGGTCGAGGGTCGAGAGCAAGACTTTGAGGCGCATACTTTTTCCAGCTTTCGACCCTCGACTTTCGACCTTCGACTCTTGAGCCATGAGCGTTCCAGAACTTTTCATCCGCCGGCCGGTGATGACCACGCTGGTCATGGCGGGCATTTTGCTGGCGGGCGTGATCGGCTTTCGCGAACTGCCGGTGAGCGATTTGCCGAACGTGGATTATCCCACGATCAACATTTCCGCCAGCCTGCCCGGCGCTAGTCCGCAAACGATGGCATCCGCCGTCGCGACGCCGCTGGAAAAGCAATTGTCCACGATCGCCGGCGTGGATTCGATGTCGTCGTCCAGCTCGCTCGGCTCGGTCAACATCACCGTGCAATTCACGCTCGACCGCAGCATTGACGCGGCGGCGCAAGATGTGCAGGCGGCGATCGCCCAGGCGGCGCGACAATTGCCGCCGAATATGCCGTCGCCACCGACGTTCCGCAAAGTCAATCCGGCGGATTTTCCGATTGTCTTTCTGGCGATGTCGTCGGACACGCTGCCACTTTCCGACGTGGACAATTACGCGGAAAATATTTTGGCCGAGGAAATTTCGACGGTCAACGGCGTCGCGCAGGTCAGTGTCTTCGGCTCGGAACCTTACGCCGTGCGGATTCAAGTGGATCCGAACAAGCTGGCGGCTTACGGACTGGGCATTGATCAGGTCGAGCAGGCCGTCGAGAAGGGAAATGTGGACCAGCCGCTCGGAATTCTTTATGGAAAACACCAGGCGTTCACGGTTCTGGCCAATGGACAATTGAACAACGCGGCGGAATTCCGCCCGCTCATCGTCGCGTATCGAAATGGAAACCCAGTGCGGTTGGAACAATTGGGCAACGTGCTTGACAGCGTGCAAAATGACAAAACCGCCGCGTGGTATAACGGCTCGCGCGCCGTCGTGCTGGCGGTTCTTCGCCAGCCCGGCGCAAACACGGTGGAAGTGGTGGACAACATCAAAAAACTGCTGCCGCAATTCCGCGAGGAAATTCCGGCGGCGGCGAAATTGGACGTGGCGATTGACCGTTCCTACAACATCCGCCAGTCCGTGCATGACGTTGAAAGCACGCTGTTCATCGCCATTTGCCTCGTCGTGCTGGTGATTTTTTTGTTCCTGCGCAATTTGTCGGCGACGCTGATCCCGAGCCTCGCGCTGCCGATGTCGCTCATCGGCACGTTCGCCGTGATGGCGCTGCTCAATTACAGCCTCGACAATCTTTCGCTGCTGGCGCTAACGCTGTGTGTCGGCTTCGTGGTGGACGACGCAATTGTCATGCTCGAAAACATCGTGCGCCACATGGAGCTGGGCGAGCCGCCGATGGAAGCCGCGATCAACGGCTCGCGCGAAATCGGCTTCACGATCATTTCCATGACGCTCTCGCTCACGGCGGTTTTCATCCCGGTTCTGTTCATGAGCGGATTGCTGGGGCGGCTCTTGCATGAATTTGCGGTGACGATTGTGGCCGCCGTGCTGATGTCCGGTTTCGTTTCGCTGACGCTCACGCCGATGATGTGCAGCCGGTTTGTCCATTCGGAGAAACAAAAAAAACACGGCCGGCTTTACAATCTCTTCGAGCGGTTTTTCGACCGGATGCGCAACGGCTACATGCGCACGCTGCAAATTGCCCTGCAAAATCGCGGCATGGTGTTGAATGTTTTTGGGGCTACTCTCGCATTGACAGGATATTTATTCTTCGCGATTCCAAAAGGCTTTTTTGCCGATGAAGACACCGGGCGCATCGTCTCGACAACCGAAGCGTCGCAGGACATTTCCTTTGACGCGATGCGGACGCACCAGCTTGAGGCGATGAAAGTGGTCCAGGCCGACCCGAATGTCAACGGCGTCATTTCATCCATCGGCGGCAGTCCGTTGAACAACGGCCGGCTGTTTTTCAGTTTGAAAGACAAGCGAAAATTGAGCGCGTCGCAAATCGTCCAGGAACTGCGCCCGAAGCTCGCGAAAATTCCCGGGTTGAACGTCTATCTGAAAGTCCCGCCCGTCGTCAATGTCGGCGGCTTTTCGAGCAAGGGACTTTACCAATACAGCCTGCTGGACACGGACGTGAAGGAACTGTTTCATTGGGCGCCGGTTCTCGCGGACAAATTGAAACAGCAGCCGGGCTTTCAGGACGTGAACAGCGATCTGCAAATCGCCTCGCCGCAAGTCAACGTGGAAATTGATCACGACAAAGCCTCCGCGCTCGGCGTCACGTCGCAGCAAATTGAAAATGCGCTCTACGATGCTTTTGGCGAACGGCAGGTTTCGACGATTTATGCCGACGTTGCCGAATGGTGGGTTCTGTTTGAAGTCCTGCCGCAATTTCAACTCGATCCCGACGCGCTCGCGCGGCTTTACATCACCAGTTCAATGACCAGTTCCAATGGAACTCCCAACCTCGTTCCCTTGAGCGCCGTCGCCACGCTCACGCGCAACATCGGGCCGACCAGCATTTCGCACGTCGGCCAGTTGCCCGCCGTCACCGTTTCGTTCAATCTCGCGCCCGGCGTTTCGCTCGGCGACGCCGTCACGCGGTTGCAAAAAATTGAAGCCGACCTGACGGATGAAACCGGCCAGCATCTGCCCGCGACCATCACCGGCAGCTTCCAGGGCGCGGCGAAAGTTTTTCAAGCGTCGGAAAAAGGCCTTGGATTTTTGCTACTCGCCGCGATCCTCGTCATTTACATCATCCTCGGCTGCCTTTACGAAAGTTTCATCCACCCGCTGACCATTTTGTCCGGCCTGCCGTCGGCGGGACTCGGCGCGCTGCTGACGCTGATGCTGTTTCACCTTGATCTGAACATCTACGGTTTCGTCGGCCTCATCATGCTGATCGGCCTCGTGAAGAAAAATGCCATCATGATGATTGACTTCGCCATCACCGCGCGGCGCGAACACGGGAAAAATCCCGTGGACGCGATCACGGAAGGCTGCCTGCTGCGTTTCCGCCCGATCATGATGACCACGATGGCCGCGCTCATGGCCACGCTGCCCATCGCGTTCGGCCTCGGCGCCGGCGGCGCGGGGCGCCAGCCGCTGGGCCTGTGCGTGGTCGGCGGACTGGTCGTGTCGCAATGCCTCACGCTCTACATAACGCCGGTGATTTATCTCTACTTGGAATCTTTTCAAGTTTGGGCGCGCAAACACCCGTTGCTGGCGCTCATCTGCGTCGTTGCTGTTATCCTAGGCGCAATCCTGATGATCTTACTTTTGATTTATCTAGTGCATTTGATTTTCGGCTGAACAGGTAGTCAAAAAATCCGTGCGCATCCGTGTCCATCCGTGGTTAAATCAATTTCTTCAACCGCGCATCCTCGCCCAGTTTCCTGACCAATTCCTTCACTTTCTGCACCTGGCTTTTATGCGCCAGCAAAACCGCGTCGTCCGTCTGCACCAGAATCGAATCGCGCAAACCGACCACGGCGATCGGCGTGCGGTTTTTCGTCCGCGCGTCGTAGATGATGTTCCGCGCCGCGTCCACATGGATGAAGTCCGCCACGGCGCAATTGCCCTCCGCGTCGGCCTTGAGATGCCGCGCCAGCGCGTTCCATGCACCGAGGTCGTCCCATTCAAACGCGCCGTCGGCCACGATGACATTTTGCGCGTGCTCCATCAGCGCGTAATCAATCGAGATTTTTTTGATCGCCGGATATTCCTTCGCCAGGACGCGCGCGAGCTTCGCCGGATTGTTCGCGACCTTGAACCAACGCTGGCACGCGGCGAACATCTCCGGCTGATGTTTCTCCAGCCCGTTCGTGACCGTGATGAAACTCCAGACAAACATTCCCGCGTTCCAGCGATACTGTCCGCTGTTGACGTAATCCAGCGCAGTCTCGTAATTCGGTTTCTCGACAAATTTTTCGGCCTTGAAAAAAATGGTCTTGGTTTTTTTCGCGCCGGGCGGCGTGGGTAGTTCCGTTCCGGTGTGGATATAACCGTAACCCGTCGCTGGCTCCGTCGGCTTGATGCCAATCGTTACAATCGCCTGACCTTTCGCAGCAATGTCAAACGCGTCCGACAAAACCTGTTGAAACTTTTTCACGTCGGGAATGACGTGATCCGCTGGCAAAACCGCCATGACGCCCGTCGTCGAGCGCGCGCCGACCAAAGCCGCGCCGAGCGTGACGGCGGCACAAGTGTCGCGGCCAATTGGCTCGGCAATTAAATTTTGTTTCGGAATTTTCGGCAACTGTTTCCGCACTTCCGGCAACTGCGCCTCGTTGGTGATGACAAAAATGTTTTTCGCGGGAACAATTGGCAGCACGCGCTCTACGGCTTCCTGCAAAAAGGATTTTTTTCCGAGCAGCGCGAGCAATTGTTTGGGCATCTTCTCGCGGCTCAACGGCCAGAACCGCTCGCCGCGCCCGCCCGCCATGATGATGACGAAACGGTTTTTGATGTCAGTTTTCGTTTTCATATTTTTAGCCACAGATTTTCACAGATGAAACACAGATTTTTATTTGTGTAAATCTGTGTCCATCTGTGGCTCAAATTGATTTTACTGCATCGGCCAGTGATTTCACAAATTCACTCACACGCTTCACCAATTCTTTGGACTTTCCATGTTCGGCAATCTGATTCACCACCGCGCTGCCGACAACGACGGCATCCGCGTTTTGTGCGACGAGTTTTGCCTGTTCAGGATTTGAAACGCCAAAGCCGACGGCCACCGGCAATTGCGTGTGCGCGCGGATTTTGGAAACCTGCTCCGCAAGATTCGACGCCACCTTGCTTTGCATTCCCGTCACGCCCTCGCGCGAAATATAATAAATGAATCCGCTGCCGCGCTTCACGATGAATTCCATGCGCTCTTCCGGCGTCGTCGGCGCGACGAGATAAATGTGGCAAAGGCCGGATTTTTTCATCAACGCCTCGTAATTGTCCGATTCTTCCGGCGGCAAATCCAAAACGAGCAATCCGTCAACGCCAGCTTTCGCTGCGGCAGAAATAAATTTCCCCATGCCGACTTTGTGGATGAGGTTGAAATAAATGTAGAGAACAATCGGAATTTCGGATTGCTTGCGAACCGCCGCAATTGTTTCCAAAAGTTTCGGTGGCGTGGTTTTGGATTCCAAGCCGCGCTGTGCAGCAAGTTGATTGACCAAACCGTCCGCGAGCGGATCGCTGAACGGCACGCCCAGTTCCAAAATGTCCACGCCCGCCTTGTCAAAAGCCAAAGCCAGTTCGCGCGTGGCGGCGAGATTCGGATCGCCCGCGCCGATATAGACGATGAAGCCTTTTTTGCCGTCGCGCTTCAATTTTGCAAAGCGTTCCTCGATTCGATTCATTACGGACAGTTTCAAGTTTCAGGTTTCAAGTTTCAAGACAAGTTTGGCAGGGCTGCGTTGCCGCGCAGCCCAAATTGTTTCAGAGGCGGCGCAGCAGCACCGCCCTACCGACACGCCGCATTTGACCGCGCGGCGATTTTTTCGCATAATCACCGCATGGCAAGCAGCTTCGGACAACTGTTCCGCATCACGACGTGGGGCGAATCGCACGGCGGCGGCGTGGGCGTGGTCGTGGATGGCTGCCCGCCTCGATTGAAATTGAGCGAGGCGGACATCCAGCCTGACCTCGACCGTCGCCGTCCGGGCCAGTCCAAAATCGTCACTCCGCGCAAGGAATCCGACACGGTGCAAATCCTTTCCGGCACGTTTGGCGGCAAGACGCTCGGCACGCCGATTTGTCTTTGGGTGAAAAACGAGGACGCAAGGCCCGAAGCGTATTCGGAAATGAAAACGAAGTTCCGTCCGTCCCACGCAGACTTCACCTATTTCGCGAAATACGGCATCCGCGCGTGGGCGGGCGGCGGCCGCGCGAGCGCGCGCGAAACGGTCGGTCGCGTGGCCGCCGGTGCGATCGCAAAAAAAATTCTGCGTGAAAAATTCGGCGTTGAAACTCTGGCTTACGTCAAGCAAGTCCAGAAAATTTCGGCGGAAATAAATCCCGATAAGGTGAAATTTTCCGAGGTCGAATCGAACATCGTCCGCTGCCCGGACAAAATTGCGGCGGAGAAAATGATCCGGCTGATTGAAAAAATGCGGCGCGAAGGCAACACCGTCGGCGGCATCGTCGAGGGCATTGCGCGCTGCGTGCCTGCCGGCTGGGGCGAACCGGTCTTCGATAAACTCGAAGCGGATCTGGCCAAGGCGATGTTGAGTCTGCCCGCGTCAAAGGCGTTTGAGATCGGCTCCGGCTTCGGCGGCATTTTGCTGACCGGACGCGAGCACAACGACGCGTTCCGTTCGCGCGGCGGGAAAGTTTCCACCACGACAAACCGTTCCGGCGGAATCCAGGGCGGCATCTCGAACGGCGAGACGATTTTTTTCCGGGTCGCGTTTAAACCCGTGGCGACAGTGATGCACGAACAGGACACGGTGACTGAAGATTTTGAAAACACGACGCTCAAGGGCCGCGGACGCCACGACCCGTGCGTGCTGCCGCGCGCCGTGCCGATGGTCGAGGCGATGACGGCGCTGGTTCTGGTTGACCACGCGCTGCGGCACAAGGCGCAATGCGCTTGATTTTTCCGGCTGCACGGCGCAATTTTAATTCAACACTGAAATCCCATGGCCGAAAAAAACATCAACGACATCGCGCGCGACGCGCGCACCTTGTTCGCCAAGGCCGCCGAGGCGGCGCAGCGGCAGAACGCCGATTACGCGATTGACCTGTTCAACCAGGTGCTCCAAAGGGAGCCTGAGTTTTACGCCGGTCGCAAGGCGTTGCGAGCGGAGCAGTTCAAGAAGGCCGGCGGCGGCGGCGGCGGCTTCTTCAAAAAAATGATGAGCGGCGCGGGTTCGTCGCCGCAGATAGCCAGGGCCCGGATGGTTTTGGGCAAAAATCCCGGCGAGGCCATGGCCATCGCCGAGCAGATTTTGAACGGCGACCCGACCAGTTCCGCCGCGCACCGGATCATCGTCGAGGCGGCGGCGGCGCTGGAACTGCCGCGCACGGCGGCGCTGTCCTACGAGACGCTGGCGAAAAATTCGCCCAAGGACAAAAACCTGGCGATTGAATTCGCCAACGCCGTCTCCGAAATCGGCGAAGGCTCGCGCGCCGAACAAATCGTGCTGGACCTGCTGCGCGACAATCCCAACGACGGCGATTTGAGCCAGGCGCTGAAAAACCTGTCCGCGCGCAAGACGCTGGACGAGGGCGGCTACGGCGCGCTCGAAAAAGGCGAAGGCTCCTACCGCGACATCCTCAAGAACAAAGAGGAGGCCGTCTCGCTCGAACAGGAAAAACGCTCGCAGAAGACCGAGGACGTGACGGCACGGCTGATTGCAGAATACGAGGTTCGCCTGAAGACCGAACCGGACAACCTCAAGCTCCTGCGCCAGCTTGCGGAGCTTTACACGGAAAAAAAGGAGTTCGACCGCGCGCTGGAATTTTACGACCGCATCAAGGGTTCCGAGATGGGCGGCGGCGACTCCTCGCTCGCGCAGGCCATCGCGAACACCGTCGTCAAGCGCTACGACCACCAGATCGCCGGATTGAACCCCTTTGCTGCGGAACACGCCGACACACTGGCGAGGCTTCAGGCGGAGAAGCTGGATTTTCAGGTCGCCGAATGTCAGAAGCGCGTCGAGAAATTCCCGACCGACCTGGCGATCCGCTTCGAGATGGGGCAGCTTTATTTTCAGGCTGGAAAAATCAGCGAGGCGATTTCCGAATTGCAGAAGGCGCAGAGCAACCCGCACAAGCGCCTCGCCGCGATGAGTCTGCTTGCGCAATGCTTCGCCAAACGGAAAATGTTCGACCTCGCCGCGCGCACTTTGCAAAACGCCATCAAGGAAAAGCTCGTCTTCGACGACGAAAAAAAGGATTTGATCTACAACCTTGGCTGCGTGCTCGAAGCGACGGGTAAAAAAGAGGACGCCGTGGAGCAGTTCAAGATCATCTACGAAACCGACATCGCCTACAGGGATGTCGCTGCAAAAGTGGATGCGTTTTACGCCGCGCAGTGAATTTCAATTGTCCGGCGGCTCCTACCCCGATCCCCGGCTTCTGCATTACGCGAGTGTAAATCTGCGTCGCGAACGAATGCCGCAACGTGCGATATGCGGCCAAACAGGATCGCAACTTTTTGAAAGCTCTCCAAACACTTGCGCACAACGGATTTTCCGCCGAAACTGTGCGCGATGGACTGGCTTGATAAACTTTCCAAGTTCTGGCCGCATCTGGCCGCGGGCTTTGATTTGCTTGCCGCGCTGCTAGCTTCCGCTCACGCCTTGCTTAACAAGCGCGATTCGCGCGCCGCCACGCTCTGGCTGGGCATCATCTGGTTTGTGCCTGTTCTCGGCGCGATTCTTTATCTTTCGCTCGGCGTCAACCGCATCCGCCGCCGCGCCGTCAAGCTCGGCGTCCACAAAACCTTCAGCCGCGACGTTCCTGAAAATCTTGGCGAACCGGAACACGACGGCGCGGAACATCTCAAGCACATCGCCCGCGTCGTCAGCCGCGTCGCAGCGCAGCCGCTCACGGCGGGAAATAAAATCGAGCCGCTCATCAACGGCGACGCCGCGTTTCCGGCCATGCTTGACGCGATTGAATCCGCAAAAAAATCCGTCACGCTCTGCACCTACATTTTTGACAACGACGCGAGCGGCCAAAAATTCGTCGCCGCGCTCGAACGCGCCGTGCAGCGCGGCGTCACCGTGCGCCTGCTTGTGGACGCCGCCGGCACGCGCTATTCGTTTCCGCCAATCACATGGAAGCTGCGACGCACAAAAATTCCGTTCGCGAGATTCCTGCCCGCTTCCCTCTTCACGCCGTGGCGCGTGGCCACCATCAATCTCCGCAATCACCGCAAATCGCTCGTCGTGGACGGGCAGATCGGATTCACCGGCGGCATCAACATCCGCCACGGAAACGTGCTCGCGGACAAGCCGAAAAGTCCCGTCCAAGATTTGCATTTCCGCGTGGAAGGGCCGGTGGTCGGCGAATTGCAGGAGGCGTTCGCCAACGACTGGGCGTTCACAACCGGGGAAATCCTCGACGGCGAAATCTGGTTTCCTGAATTGAAGGAAAGCGGCGACGTCATCGCCCGCGTCATTCCCGACGGGCCGGACGCGGATTTTGAAAACGCGCGCTGGACGCTGCTGGCCGCGCTGGCCGAGGCGCAGGCTTCCGTGAAAATTGTCACGCCATATTTTTTGCCGGACGACGCGCTCGTCACCGCGCTGAACCTCGCGTCGCTGCGCGGCGTGCGCGTGGACATCATCCTGCCCGCAAAAAACAACCTGCCCTTCGTGCATTGGGCGTCGCGGGCGCAGTGGTGGCAGGTGCTCGAACGCGGCTGCCGCATCTGGCTCACGCCGCCGCCATTCGACCACTCCAAGCTGATGATCGTGGACGGCCACTGGGTTTTGCTCGGCTCGGCCAACTGGGACGCGCGCAGCCTGCGGCTGAATTTTGAGATGAACGTCGAGTGCTACTGCCGCGAATTTGCGCGGGAAATGGAAAAAATCGTCGAGGGAAAAATATCCGCCGCACACGAAGTGACCAAGGCCGAGGTGGACGCAAGGATTCTTCCTGCAAAATTGCGCGACGCCATCGCGCGATTATTTTCCCCGTATTTATGAAAATTTTTGGCCGCGAAATCCCCGTGCGAGCAGACCGAAGCCGGCCAGCACCAGCGCGGTCATCGCCAACACGAAGAAACGCACGCTCTGTGACGCAGCTTTGGTGGCGGACACTTGCAATCCGATGTTCAAATCCGCCTCTTCATCCACGTCCACCGAGCGCTTAAATGTAAGCAGCCGGCCTTGTTCAGGGATGTTTGCGCGGATGACGGCGGGGCTGCTGACGGCGGCGTCCTGCTGCTTGACGAGCTTGTCGGCCAGCTTCATGAACGCCGCGTTATCGTCGGCGCTGTTGCTGTCAATGATCTGCTGCGCATCCTGCTGCGTGTAATTGTTGTTCTTGCTGTTCCGCAGGTCGCGGAATTTTCCGCCGAGCGCGTCGTTGCCGCCGTTCACGGCGGACTGGCGCGCGCTCAATCCCACCAGCGCCTGCTGCACTTTCAAATTATTCAGCTCCACCCTCGCGTCCTCGTTGAACGCGGCGTCGTTGCGCGACAACCCGTAAGCGGACTGGAACGCGCGCCGCGCCTGCTGCGGGTCGCCGTTTTGCAGCGCGGAATTTCCGAGCGCGAGCATTTGTTCGGCTTCCTGCGTTTTTTTCTGCCCCAAACTGGATTCGCTCGCCAGATAACTTTGAAGGTCAATCGCCTCCGGCGTGGAAACAACCTCCTGCGACTGCAATTGCAGCGTGCCGCTCCATTTTTTCACCTGCCACTTGTCGTTGAGGAACACGCGCCAGGTGATGTCTTCCAGCGGCAGGTCAAATTTCGGCGCGAGCAAATCCAGATCGAGCGCGCCTGCGCCCGCCTTGCCGGCGTCGCTGCTGAAAAATATTCCAACCGGAATGGCCTGGTTGCCGCGCGACTGTTGTTCGAGCGGGATTAAAATGTCGTCGCCTTTGCGCCACGGCCAGACGCCGTTCTGGTTCACAAACGCGAACCAGTATTTTGCGTCCACGTTTTTCGGCAGCGTGAGATGCAGCAGGCGCTTGTCGCCGGGCAGAATTTCCAGCCGCACTTGCGTCAGCATGACGCCCGTGTCGGAAATTACGGACGTGAACGTGATGTTGTTGACGCGCGCGGGCAGAAGCTTTACGGCCTCGTGGCGCTCAAGTTTTAGCGGCAGTTGAAAATCCGGCTCGACGAGGCGATACGCGAAACCGGCCGACACCGTTTGCAAATCCTGCTGCAACGCGCGCGGGATGCTCTGCCATTCGGCGGGCTGGAGCGACGCGGGCGTGTCGTCCACGCGCAATTGCAGCCGTCCGCCGGACTGCACGGTCACAAAGCCGCGCTGCATATTCACGTCCGCCGCCTGCACGCCGCGCAAAATGATTTCCGGCGACTGGTCGGGCATGAGCGTTTGATAAGCCAGTTGCAGCAGATACTGGCCGATGACGCGCCGCTGCAATTTGATTTCCCATTCCTGCAAACCGTTCGTCACCGCGCCTTCAACCTGTTGAAAGCCGGCGACCTGGTCGCCCTGAAAATTCACGCTCAATGCGTTGGTCGGAATCAAAACGTGAAACGTCTTCAGCCCGGCGTTCTCAATTTGATATTGCAGGTTCGCGGCGATTTTCACCTGTGCCTCGTTGACGGTCGCGTTCTGCAGGCTCGTCACCTGAACCCACGGATCCACCTGCTCGATGTCCAGCGCAAGGTTCCACGGCGACTGCGACACGCGGAACGCCAGCACGCCCGGCTGGCTGATGCCGGATTTTTGCGGGTCAAGCTGCGACACGCCGTCGAGCGTCACGGCCTGCAGGCGCATTCCCTGTTCCGGCACGACGAGCAAAGTCCCGCGCTGCTTGCCGGACTCGCGCAAAATTATTTGCGGGACAATCCATTCATTCGTCGCCTTCACGCCCGGCCCGGACAGGCTGATGTTGAATTGCTGCTCGCCCTCCGTCTCGCCGGACAGGTTCAAAGTGATGATGCGGCCTGCGTCGGTTTTCAATTCTGTCCACTGGCTCAATGCCGCGCCGCTGATGGTGTCCACGTCAAAACCCGGCGGCATCACAAAACTTAATTTGAAAATTCCCGCGCGCGTGATGTTGACGTTCGCGGTCGAGGCCAGCACCGTGCGGTCTTCGCCGAGCGAAAGCGTGTCCTGCGTCTCGACGCGCACGTCCGGCTCGACTGGCGACGCTTTGAGCAACGCCGTCGCCTGCGAATCGGAATAACGAAATGCGCGTCGCACAGTCAGTCCCGGAAATTGCGCCGCGAACACCGACGCGGCTCCGTTCGGAAAATCTTCCAGGTTGATCGCCGAAAATTTTTCAGCGCCAACGGCGTCGAGTTGAACTTCGTTTCCCGTGGCGATTCCAAGCAAGCCGATTTGTCCCGCCGCGCCTTCAACAGAAATCAATCCGACGCGTTGCTCGAACGGCAAAGTTCCGGTCGCCACTTGCGAACGAATGACGATTGCGAACGTCCGTGATTGCGGCGGGTTCAAAGTCACGCGAAGTTTGCGCGTGTCGGGATCAAACCGCCACAGCGCAACCAAATTCCTCGCAGCAGCCGACGTGAGTCGGCTCTGATCAATTTCTTGAGGAGTTTGAGCCGACTCACGTCGGCTGCTACCATCAGATACATCCGTGATCGTTGCCCCCGCTGGCACGTTGAAAATCAATTCGTTCAATTCGCCTTGCGCCGGACGGATGGAAACAAAATGCGCGCCTTCAATCACACCCGCCGACGGCACATAAAGCTGCGAAATGTCCGCGTAAAAAACCGGCTTCTCATTTTTCACGTCGCGGCTGCGCGGCTGCCAACTGATCCGGGCATTATTTCCCGGTGCCAGCACAAGCGTCGCAACGGTGTTCGTGCCGCTCGTGGTGCGCTGCACGGAAATGGCTTGCGGCGAAAAAACGTCCACGTCCAGATTCACGAGCGTGAGATTCAATTGATTGATAAGCCCGGACGGCACCGGCAGCGTGAAGCCGCTCTGATTGTCGAGCTTCGTCACCTGGATTTGATATTGCACCTCGATGTCGAACGTGCCGCTGCTTTGCGCGATCAATTGCTGCACGCGTTTTGAACCATCGGAATCCTGGACAAGTTTCAGCGCGCTCACCGGATAAGTAACTTTGGTCATCACCGCTGGCTCGAACAGCAGCGGCAGCACCTGGCCTTTCTCCGCCTGCCAGCGGATTTTCGCCGTCGCCAGCGCGAACTGGTCTTCGATGCGGATTTGCTGCGTGACGGATTCGGCGGGTGCCGGTTCATTTGCGCAATGACCAGTCATCGCGCCGCCCAGCCACATCAGCCCGATCAACATGACGACGGCGCGCGGCGCACCGCTTTCCGGCGGTGGCAATTCGGACTTCGGTTTTTCCGGCAACTGCCATAATTGTTTCAGCGCCGGAATCAAAACTTGCATAAATAGAAACGCGGCGATCACGACAAAAAATGCCGCCGCGCCGTTCTGCCAGCGCAAGGCCGCCCACGCAAGCAAGGTCCAGCCAAGAATTCGCGCCAAAGAATTTTGGTAAATCCAGCCGATGGCCAAAACAATCAATGCCAGCACCAAAAGCAAAATCGGCACGGCAAATCCAACCGTCGAAGCCATCTCGGAAACATTCGCCACTTCCACAGTCAATGCGCTGCCGGACTGTTGCACGGGCGCAAGGAACGTGACGTCGCGCGGCGCAAAACTTTTTTCCTGTTCAATTCCGTCAATCAGATTGGCCAGCGCGATTGACGCCAGCACCGCCGCCGCGAGACCAATCATCGTGCCGAAAATATGCCGCACACTGAATTTGTGAACGCTTTCGCGAGCCGTCCATCGCCACACGAACAACGCGAGCAACATTAAAAACAGCGCCGCAAAAAGTGAAATCACCGCGCGGCCAGTTTGTTCCCCCTTGAACAACCGCGCCAGTTGCGCGAAGCCCGACACATCCGTCACGCCGCCGACTGGCGTTAGCGAGCCTTTGAGATAATTGAGCCGCTGGCCTTCGTCTGGTTCAATCTTCCATTGCCCGAGCATCACCGGCGCGGCCACGATGGGCGCGGCGATGGTCACGCGCGTGGCTCTGTCTGAATTGGTCGCGGCCAGTTTCAAATCAATCGTCAGCACGGCGTCGGGGTCGGCGCGCTGCGGCAACGGAATCAAATCATTCGTTCCGTCAATCACCGGCACGACCGCCACGCCGTTGACCGTGGCCGACCACAAATCCGTTCCGCCCGGCAGCGTCAGCCGGAAATTCGGATTGCCGCGGTTTTTCACGAAGTAGCTGGCGTCGGTCAGCACCTGGCCTTCCTTCGAGATGCGCGTGTCGAGCGCCGCGCGGTCCACGACTTGATTGAGCGAATTACCCTGCGCGAGCGGACTCAACGCGAGTTTCAAATCGAACGGCCGCGTCGAATACTGATAGGCCGCGAGAATTGGCGCGTCGAAAAAGAGCCGGTATTCCGACGGCACTTCCGCCGGTTCCAGCGCGAGCAGTCCGGGCGAAACATCCACGGCCTTCACTTGAAATTGATACGCGCTGATGATGATGGTGTGGCCCTGCTCGGATTGCGCGTCGAGCGGGCGCGCACCGGTGAACGCGAGCGTCTCGCCCGCCGGTTTGAACGGACGCTCATAAGTCGCAAGCAGCGTGTAAGCGCCGGCCACCGGCGAGTTCAACTGCACGAGATAACCATTCGTAGTTTTCTGCCAGCCGCGAATGTCCTTGCCGGTGAACTCGACGTTGAAATATTCATCCGACAATTCCACGCGGAACGCCGCCATCGGCGCGCCGCTCACGACATAATTCATTACGCTGCTGCCATACGCGATGCCTTCGCCGATGGAAAAAAGATGGAACACGTCCGCCGAAACGGTCTGCGGCAAACGCTCGACGCGCAGCGTGGCCTGCCAGCCGGCATCGCTCAAACGAAATGCCGTCTGGATGCCCGCAACTTTGCGCGGAAAAAATGCCGTCGGCGTTTCGGTCAATGACTGCGTGCGTTCTGCCGTCAAACGAAAACCCGCATCCGCCGACACCGCGACAAATCCGCGCGTGGATTTTGCCTTCGCAACTTCAATTCGAGGCAATGTCCAATTGGTTTCGCCGAGCGGCTGATTGCGTTCGAGGCGGAATTGAATTACTTGCCGGTCGGAAACCGGCTGGCCATAAACAATCCGCAATTCGGCATTCGCTTCGCCGTCCGGCTCGCGCAAAAAATAATCGCTCATGCCCGACGCGTTGAGGCTCGCGACGGAATAACCCTTGGGAACATTCAGCACCACTTCGCGCAACGGTGCGTCGCGGATGTCGAGTTCAATCTCCGCGTCAATCGCCAGTTCGCCCTCGCCGAGATTATAGGCGAGCAATTGCGAGACCGAGACTTCCGGCAAAATCTGGTCCGACTGAATTTTCAGCGCGAAATCCGGGCTGGAAAATTGATACGCAAAACGCTGGCTGCCCGTCACGCGAAACACCGCGCGCGTGGCGTCGCTCTCGGGAAATTGTTCCGGCGAAATCTGCGAAAGCCCGCTCGCCTGCAACACTTCCAGCCGCACCGCGCCGTCGTTCACGATGCGGAAATGCCCGGCGAACCGCGTTGCGCCTTCCGGCTGGATTTGCATCGCGTCCGCCGACTGCGGAAACGCGCCGAGCGGCGTCTGCAACTGCACTTGAATTTCAAAATCGTCTTTCTGCGGCTGGTTGAATTGCACCACGAGTTTGCGATCGGCGGAATTTGTTCCCGGCACGACGTTCCACGCCAGCACTTGATCGCCCGCCACGCGCGTCACTTCGCCGTCGCCGCGCAGTCGCAATGTGATCTGGTTCATCTCGCCCTGCATCACTTTCCCGTCGAGCAGAGCCGTCTGGCTCATGAGTCCGGGACTGATGCTGATCTGCGCTTCCATTTCGGCGGCGTAAAAAAGTTTCCCCTCGGCTTCGGGGCGCGCCTGTTTCCACGAAAATTTCACCGCGCCGTCCACCGGCAGAAAGCTCGTGAAGTTTGTGCCGCTGCGTTCCGGTCGCGCCGCGTCGGCGAACTGGAACTGCGTATCCGCCGGCAGGCCTTGCAGCACGATGGGCTGCAAGATGCTCGGCGCAACGCGGAAATCCACCGCGCTCCAATCATTGCTCCTGCGAACGGCGGCGTTGAATTTTATCTGGATGGGGAAAATACCGCTGCGGTCGAAATTCGCGACGAATCGGTTTTGTTCCGCGCTGATTTTCCAATTTGGATGCGCGCCGATTTCCGTTAGCGCGACCGGGCCGGAAAGCAGTTCGAGCGAGCCGCCCGCCGCATTTTCCACGCGCACATTGGCGGTGAGCGTGAATGCGGCGATGTCGCCGCCCAGATCGCCGGTGAGTTTGAAATCTTGCAACGTGACGCTGCCCGCCGGCACATTCCGCGACGACGTTGGCGTCATGGTGCTGCACGAGGCGGCGAGGAATACCAGCGCGCAAAAAATTGGGGCGGCGATTTTTGTTTTCATAATTCGATCAGTTTTTTAGCAGTTGCAACGACCGCCAGTTGTCAGGCGCAGGTCAAAGGTTTGTTAAAAATTTATGATGCCGCCGCGCGTCAAATTTCATTTTCCGGAAATGGATTTCGCCTCGCGGATCATGGTCTCCAGTTGTTTCGGGCGCGCGTCCGCGCCGTAAATTGCCGGCACACCGTTCAGATAATTCAGCAACTGGTCGGTCGTCACTTCCTGCGCGAACTGGCTTTGCGCGAGCCATTCGGAGAACGCGCTGGCCGTCGCGGCGAGGCGCAGCGCGGGACTGGATTTTTCGAGCGCGGGCGCGGTGCCGTCGAACGGGACCTGCCATTCGTGTTCGCTCACGTCCATCGTGCCGGGCACCCGGAAACGCACGCGCACCGTCGCCACCGGCCCGCTGCCCTGCGGATTTACTTCCACGGTGTAAAGCGTGTTGCCCGCCTCGCGCGCGGCCATCGGCGCGGCGGCCACGGTGTTGTCGCGGAACTGTTCCTTCGTCAACTGATGTTTCGCGTAGCCGATTTGCCGCCACGAAATCACGCGCTGCGGATTGAACTCCACCTGCACCTTCACGTCCTCCGCCGCGACGTGCAGCGCGCCCGCGAGCTGCGCGGCAAATTCCGTCGTCGCCGCCTCCGGCGTGTTGATGAAACCGTAACGTCCGTCGCCGTTGCTCGAAAGCTGTTCGAGCAGATCGTCGTTGTAACCTTCCCAGCCGATGCCGAAGCAGTCGAGCGCGATGCCTTGTTTGCGGAACGACTCGACTTTTTGTTTCAACGCTTCGGGATCAACGTTTCCCAAATTGGCCGCGCCGTCGGTGAGCAGGACGACGCGGTTCACTCCATTGGCGAGGTAATGTCTCCGCGCGGTGACGTAGGCAAGATTCATCGCTTCCTCCAAATTTGTGCCGCCTTCGGGAGTAAGATTGCTGACTTGATTGACCGCCGTGCCCGCCTGGTCGCCGCGCGCGCCGTCCACCCACAACCGCGCCGTGCGCGCGAAGGTGACGATGCTCAACGTGTCCTGCGGCTGGAGCTGCGACGCCAAAACTTTCAGCGCCTCATGGATGATCGCCACGCGGTCGGCGCGCTCCATCGAGCCGGAATTGTCGAGGAGCAATACGATGTTCAGCGGACGGCCTGGCTGGCGGCCGGCGGCGGCGGTCTTGATGGAAAACCGGAGCAGATCGCGGTTGTGCGCGAACGGATCGCGCGCACGTTCCGCGACGAACGCCACCGGCACGCCCGCCGCCGGTTCGGGATCGTGATAATCAAAAGCGTTGATGAATT